>Ga0307985_10000783_pt1 | contig 18245 bp, 29 predicted proteins | sample EllFjometageno80_FD_203155 | JGI IMG/M metagenome (GOLD analysis project Ga0307985, IMG submission 203155) | Marine microbial communities from Ellis Fjord, Antarctic Ocean - #80 | ecosystem: Environmental > Aquatic > Marine > Unclassified | place: Southern Ocean | collected 2014-10-09 | reverse complement strand
ATCCAAGAAGATGCAGTATTTTGTTCACTACAAGTTTATGCCTGGTCTAGGGTTCTACGGCTTTGGTTTGATCCACATGATTGGTGGTTTGGGCCGTGCAGCTACGAGCATTCTTCGCCAGTTGATCGACGCCGGAACCTTGGCAAACCTCCCTGCTGGGTTCAAGGCTCGGGGCGTAAGGGTTCGTAATGACGACGAGCCCTTACAACCCGGAGAATGGCGTGACATTGACGCTCCCGGCGGCAACATACGGGATGCGATTATCCCACTGCCGTACAAAGAACCGTCCGCAACCCTCGCACAGCTTCTAGGAGTTCTTATAGAGGGCGGAAGGCGTTTTGTCTCACTGGCAGACCAACAGACAGGGGACACTAACGCAGCGGCTCCTGTGGGGACTACGGTGGCTATGCTTGAACGTGGCATGAAAGTTATGTCAGCCATCCACAAGCGTCTGCATTACGCACAGCGCCAAGAGTTCCGCGTTCTAGCTCGGATCTTCAGGGACAACATGCCTGCTGACGGCTATCCATACGACGTGGTTGGCGGTGATCGCATGGTTATGGCGACGGACTTTGATGGTCGCGTAGATGTTGTTCCGGTAAGTGACCCGAATATCTTCTCGATGGCGCAGCGTGTTACGTTAGCTCAGACGCAGTTGCAGTTGGCTCAGTCCAACCCGCAGTTGCATAATCTGAATGCGGCGTATCGCAGGATGTATCAGGCTCTTGAAGTGCAGAACATTGACGAGATACTTCCACCACCTCCTCAACCGCAGCCTCTTGACCCTGCGATTGAGAACGCTCGTGCGTTGATGGGAGAAATTCTGACTACATTCCCAGAGCAGAACCACGAAGTACACATCCGGTTGCACATGGCGTTTATGAAGACTCCGTTGGTATCTACGTCTCCTCAAGTTATGGGGACTTTCTACTCCCACATTATGGAGCATATTTCGCAGAAAGCTCGGAAGATGGTTCAGGCAGAGATCGAGGGCTTGATCGGTCAGGCGCAGCTAGCGGCACAGAGCGGGGCAATTAACCCAGAACTGGCGCAGGAACAGATCATGCAGCTTCAGCAGAACGTGCAAGATCCCGCGCAGATGGAAGCGTTAATTTCGATGCAGATGGAAAAACTGATGGCGGAGATCTTACCTGGTTTGATGCCAACAGGCGACGACCCAATGCAGGATCCGTTAGTGCAGATCCGGATGCAAGAGTTGTCGATCAAGCAGCAAGACTTGCAGCGTAAGACTGAAGAGGATCAGGGCGACATGATGATCGAGCTACAGAAGATGCAGCAGCAGGCGGCATCAGCAGCGGCTCGAATTGAAAGCTCAGAAGAGATCGCAGACAATCGCAACGATGTGAATCGTGAGCGCATTCAGGTTCAGCGCGACAAGATGCAGCAAGGGGGCTGAGAAGATGCCCCTTAAAAAAGGTACTACCAAAGGTGTAATCAGCCAGAACATCAAGACTGAAATGGCTGCTGGAAAACCGCAAAAACAAGCGGTTGCCATTGCTTTAAGCAATGCAGGGAAAACTAAGTATTCCTCTGGCGGTATGGTTAACAAGCGGTTCAGTCCGATAGCCCGACCTCAGAGGTTTGTCGGAGTGTTCTAGGCCGTGGCCGTTCTAGAAACCATCATGGCAGCGAATGCGGCTTATGGCGTTATAAAGAAGTGCCTTGAAAATGGGCGTGAAGTTAAGGATATGGTGGGCCATGTTGGCAAGTTCCTATCCGCCGAAGACGAACTTAAAGATGCCGTCAGCCGTAAGAAGAAGAACCCGATTACAGCCATAACTGGCGGCGCAGAGGGCGATTGGGATGAGTTCCAAGCCCTTGAAACCATTCGAGAACAGCGCCGCGAATTAGAGTCGTGGTGCAGACTTTATGGGCCACCTGGAACTTGGGACAAGTGGCAATTATATCAAGCCGAAGCCCGTAAGGCCCGTAAGGCTGCACAAAAACAAAAAGAAAAAGAACGCGAAGAGTTAGTTGAAATGGTGATGATGTGCTTGGGGTGTCTGTTTGCCATAAGCGGAATGGCTGCGGTTATCTTTGCGCTGGGTCGTTACGTGGAGAAATGGTGATGTGGTTTCTTGTGTGGTTTCAGTTTATGAATAATAACTTAAATTACCACCAGCTATCGCAGCACCCGGATCGGGGCGAGTGCATGAGGGCGAGAGATGATGCGAAGGTGCTGGTCACGAGTCAGAATATTATGGTGCAGTGTTTTGAGGTTATATCAGAATAGACTGGGAAAATACGTTGTGTGTGACAAAGATGGAAAAGTTGTTATAATAACTGAACACAGGCACCACGCTATTGCTTACGCAAGGAGTTTGAAAGATGTCAACTAAACTTGATGAGTGGAAAGTTTTACCTCGTCTTATGATGCTGGTTACAACTATTATGTACATACGTTGCCTAGAGTGGGCGATGTCTCAACCAGATTTGTCCGTTTCTCAAGCTGGATTAATTTCAGTCGTAACAGGAGCTTTCACCGGAGCTTTCGGCATATGGATGGGCAAAGAGTCCACGACGACTGTCACATCAAACAAGGTTGTGCATGAAGAGAGGTATGACAAATGATCACATTACTTGGAAGTTTACTTGGGTTTGGTACATCTTTTATGCCGGAGGTCCTTAATTTCTTCCGTGCGGGGCAAGATCACAAGCACAGTCTTGAGCGGATGAAGCTAGAGATGGACCTGATGGCTCGGCGCAATGAGTTGAAGCTGGGCATTCTGGACAAGCAGGCAGAGATTAAAGAGACAGAGGGGTTGTATAAGCATGATAGCATGGATGCTGGAGGTTTTATCAACGCATTACGGGGTAGCGTCCGCCCTGTCATCACTTATGTTTTTTTTGGCCTTTTCGTTGCCATCAAAGTAACGGCTATAGTTGCGCTAATGGGCGAGGGTAATGATCTCGGGAGATCGTTGTCTCTGATCTGGGATGATGCTACCTCTGGTTTGTTCGCAGCGATAATATCGTTTTGGTTTGGTGGACGTGCTGTATCAAAGTATATGAAAGGCGGAGTAAAATGACCTATAAACTTTCAAAACGCAGCCTTGATAAGTTGGACGGCTTAGATGAGCGGCTTGTTTCTGTTGTAACCTCTGCCATTCACCGGAGCAAAATTGATTTCGGGGTGATCTGCGGGATGAGAACTCTGGAAGAACAACGCGCCTTGGTTGAGAAGGGCGCGTCTCAAACGATGAAGTCCAAGCACCTTGACGGACTTGCCGTTGATTTAATGGCGTACATTGGTTCTCGCGGGTCGTGGGAGTTGAATTTGTACGATGATATTGCTGACGCTATGGCAGAAGCTGCTCGTGAGGTTGATGTTCCTATACGTTGGGGCGCAGCATGGACTATTTCAAACATTGCACAGTTTCACGGCGGCACTATGGAAGATGCTATGAACAGTTACATTGATGAGCGCCGCTCACAGAATCGCCGTCCGTTTATAGACGGACCCCACTTTGAACTTATGGTCTAGGAGAAACCCGATGACTACAATTATGATCAGCATCCTGCCTGATGGGATGCCCGTAGATATGATGGACGATGACGACGACGGTAACTCTTGCCCTCTTCCGACCCAAGACGACGACATGAACATGGAGAACAAGGACATAGCGGAGTACGAGTACAAGTATGCCGCCGCTGTGACGGATGACGAATGCGGAAACTGCGGGATGTATAACCAGACCGCGGATATGCTGGAGTGTATTGGTGACGACTCTGGTGACGTAGGCTATTGCCAACTGCTCAAGTTCTGCTGTAGTAGTAAGAACACATGTAGCGAGTGGGTAGAAGGTGGGCCGATCACATCTGACCTACAAGAGGAATACAAGGACAATCTATAATGGATGTTGTCGATTGGGCAAAGTACATGTACAAGAAACTGGAAGAGCGCGAGAGAGATATTTCGGGCGCTCTTGCAAGCGGTGCTGTTAAAGACTGGGAACAGTACAAAATGTCGGTGGGAGAGATACGGGGACTCTCTTTCGCTCGTGAAGAAATCAAGTCCCTGCTGGAGAGAACCGTAGACGATGTCGAAGACCTTATATCTTCCTGATCACGTTGCGCAGAAAATAAACAAAGAGAAGGTCACTGCGAAAGCAGAGCCTGAAGCTTTGGATAGCGCATACGTTGACGCTAATGAGCGGGTATTGGACCCCTCCCTTTTAGACAAACCGTTACTCGAACGATTGCCGCAGCCGACAGGTTGGCGGGTTTTAGTCATGCCGTATCAAGGCAAAGCTAAGACGGCGAGTGGCCTATACATTCCTGATGAGGTTCGAGAGCGAGAATCTGTAGCCACGGTTGTGGCTTATGTGATGAAGCTCGGGCCACTGGCGTACAAAGATCCTGCCAAGTTTGGCGCGGATATTGAGCCATGGTGCAAGGAGGGTCAGTGGGTTTGCATTGGTCGCTACTCCGGATCCAGATTCAAGATTGATGGCGGTGAGGTTCGTATCATTAATGATGACGAGGTTATCGCCACTATTATGGAACCCGATGATGTCAAACATATTTAAGGGGACAGGTTATGTCTGAAGAGAATGAAGTCGAAGAAACTGAGGTTACTTACGAAGAACCTGAAAGTCAGGTTGAAGAAAAAGTAACGCAGTCTTCTGGTGACGAAGAGCTAGATTCGTATAGCAAAGGTGTGCAGTCGCGCATCAAAAAGCTTACGGAGCGGTATCGTCAGGAAGAGCGTGATAAGTCAGAAGCTGTTCGGTTATCTCAGCAGCTAATAGACGAGAACAACAAGCTGAAGACTCGAGTCAAGGCTTTGGATACGGGTTACTTATCTGAGTACGGCACACGTTTGGAATCTCAAACCGAAGGTGCAAAGCGCGTATACAAAGAAGCCTACGAGGCAGGTGACACAGATAAAATGCTGGAAGCCCAGCAGGCGCTGTCTAACATCGCCGTTCAGCAGCAACAGTACAACACTGCGAAGGCTCGGGCTGAACAGCAGGCAAAGATGCCTGTTCAGCAGCAGCAACAACCTGTACAACAACCTGTACAACAGCAGCAGCAAGCGGCACCAGTGCCAGATGCGAAGGCTGTTGCGTGGAAAGATAAAAACAAGTGGTTTGGTCAAGATAAGATCATGACAACGGCTGCTTACACAGTACATCAGGAGCTCGTCGAGGAACAAGGGTTTGACCCGAACAGTGATGAGTACTATACTGAGGTTAATCGTCGGATGCGTGGGGAGTTTCCCCACAAGTTTCAGGCGGCTAAATCGGGTGGAGGAAGTCAGGTCGCTTCTGCTGGTAACTCCGCATCCCGCAGCACGAAAACAGGGCGCAGGTCGGTCAAGCTATCGCATTCCGCAGTTGCGATTGCCAAAAAGCTAGGCGTACCTCTTGAAGAATACGCAAAGTATGTAAAGGATTGATGACATGACTGACACTAGAACACCGCGCAAAAGCGCAACCCGCGAAACAGAATCGCGCAGAAAACCTTGGGCACCGCCCAGCCACCTATCTGCACCAGAGGCCCCAGAGGGCTTTGTGCATCGTTGGGTACGAGTCGCAATGCGTGGCGAGGAAGACAAAATGAATGTCACCTCCAAGCTACGCGAAGGATGGGAACCTGTCCGGAAAGATGAGTATCCAGACTATGAAGCTGCAACCATCGATGGTGGTCAATACGCAGGCGTCATAGGACAAGGTGGGCTGATGTTGTGTCGTATGCCTGAACAGACAGCACGTGAAAGAAACGAGTACTACGGGGGCCGAACCCGCGAACAGATGACAGCTGTAGACCAGGACCTAATGAAGGAACAACATCCTTCGATGCCGATCCACAATGATCGGCAAAGTCGTGTAACTTTTGGTGGTCGCGAGCGCGACTCCAATTAATTTAGAGGATTGCTACAATGGCAAACAGTAATGGTGCCTTCGGACTACGTCCGATTGGCGTAGTCGGTCAGGCTGCGAACACCACTGGTATGACTGAATATCGTATTGCCTATGGAAACTCCAACTCTATCTACCAAGGCTCTCCTGTTATCCCGCTTTCAACTGGCTTTATTGACATTGTTGGCGCGGCGGCAGGCGGCTCGGTAGGTTTACTAGGTGTTTTCTGGGGTTGCGAATACGTTTCGTCAACAACTGGTGAAAAAATCTACTCCAACTCATGGCCTGGGTCAGGCGCGGATAGTAATCATCCCGTCACAGCCTTCGTGTATGACAACCCAATGCAGACATTTACTATATGCTCAGACGCATCGCTTACAAGCGAAGCAACTGCGCGTGGACATGTGTTCGCAAACGCAAACTTTGCGGCGGGTACTTCTGGTTCTTCAACCACTGGTATTTCTTCTGCTAAGTTGGGTGTTAGCACTATTGCCGCAACCGCTACATTGCAACTGCGTATCATGGGCGTTCAAAACGACCCAGACAACGCAGACTTCGCAGCGGCGGGTATCCCATTAATCGTTCGATTGAATAACAGCTTTAATTCCGCCAATGGCGCGATTGCAGCTGGTACTCCTTCGACTACTGGCGTTTAAAGGAGGTCTAGAAAATGGCTATTTCACGCGCACAATTAGCGAAAGAGCTAGAACCAGGTCTCAACGCCTTGTTTGGTTTGGAGTACAACAAGTACGAGAACCAACATGCAGAGATCTTCACAACAGAGTCTTCTGATCGAGCATTCGAAGAGGAAGTCATGTTGAGTGGTTTCGGCGCAGCACCAACCAAATCGGAAGGTTCTGCTGTAAACTTTGACGACGCTAACGAAGCATACTCTGCTCGTTACAACCACGAAACAGTGGCGTTGGCATTCTCAATCACTGAGGAAGCTATCGAAGACAATCTCTATGATCGTCTTGGTTCACGTTACACCCGTGCGTTGGCTCGTTCAATGGCGCACACAAAGCAAGTCAAAGCTGCTTCAGTACTTAACAACGCCTTTACTGGTGGTGCTAGTGCTGGCGGTGACGGCGTTGCTCTTTGCTCCGTTTCCCACCCGCTAACTAACGGCGGCACATTCGCAAACACTCCAGCAGTAGCTGCTGATTTGAACGAAACTTCTTTGGAAGACGCTCTTATCAACATCGCTGGTTTTGTTGACGAGCGTGGCTTGAAGGTCGCACTGCGCGGCACCAAGTTGGTCATCCCGCGTCAACTGCAATTCGTTGCAGAACGCTTGATGGTTTCTAACTTGCGTGTTGGCACAGCCGACAACGACACTAACGCGATCCGCTCAATGGGAATGTTGCCTGAAGGTTATGCCGTCAACGACTTCCTCACTGATCCGGATGCATTCTTCGTGTTGACAGATGCTCCTCGTGGTATGATCCACTTTGAGCGGACACCACTTTCCACTAACATGGAAGGTGACTTCGACACGGGCAACATGCGGTTTAAGGCGCGTGAGCGTTACAGCTTCGGCTTCTCTGACCCACGTTGTGTCTACGGCTCTAACACCTAATATACGGTGTAGTTTCAAGGTTAGGGGCGGTCTTCGGATCGCCTCTTTCTTTTTGGTTTGTCCTGTTGTATCGTATAAGCATCCCTGACAGTCGCATGATGCGGCTGACAATTGCCACGACAGGAGACTCACATGGCTAATACAACTTTTTCAGGCCCGATACGGGCAGGTAATATTAAGAATACAACAGGCACAACTGTAGGCACAAACATCGCCAATGTTGGCTATGTTACGATGATGCAGGCGCACACAATGGATCTTTCCGGTGGAGCGATTGCCGCGGGTGCCACTAACATGGTAATTCCTGCAAACTCTCACATCATTGATGTTATTATTGATTTGTCTACAGCAGCTAACGTAACAACGAATCTCAGTGTTGGTGATACAGTTGGCGGTGCCACAACAATCATAAACACCTTGGCTACTGGTACAAATGCGGGCCTTAAAACCATTACAACACAAGGTGGCGGCACAGGCGAGTGGGCCAATTCTGGAACTGCCGACCTTAAACTTACAGTGACAGGCAGTGCGGCGACTACCGCTGGTGTTGCAGTAATTAAGGTTCTGTACGCACAAGCTTACAACACCGCAATCCAACCGTAAGGAGTAGTTGAATGGCTGGCTCAGACATAAATGCATATACTCATGTGCAAGGTGCGGCGGCGGCTCTTATAGGGCCGTCCAGATCGCGACTTCAGGCCGTAAACATATACGCGACTACGGCGGGCTCGTTCACTCTTACCAATGGTAACGGGGGAGCAACGCTGTTAACGCAGAAATTCCCCACAGGTATGAACGAGATATACATTCCTGAAAATGGAATGTTGTTTACTTCTGGGGTCTACATTTCTGCGCTTACGGGCGCAGGGACCGAACTTACGTTTCTCCTAGCGTAGGGAAAACGCATGGCTAAGATCGACAAGTCAAAGATGAAGTGCAACGTACCCAAGCGCCAGATTTCTGGCGGTAAAAAGTCCGTTGTAAAGGCTTGCGATAAAGGTAAAGAGAAAATCGTCCGGTTCGGCGATGCCAACATGACAATCAAAAAAGATAACCCTAAACGGCGCAAGTCGTTTAGGGCTCGTCATGGGTGTGACAAAGGTAAGTTAGACAAACTAAAGGCCAAATACTGGTCATGTAAGGCGTGGTGACGATATGAAGGTTGATCTGCAACAAGTAGTTTCTGTGTTGGCTTTCGGCATGTTAGGTTGGGCTTCGTTGCAGGTTTATCAAATGAACGCTAGTGTAAGTTTAATTTCTTACAAAGTGGACGAGAATTACGATATGATAAAGCCTATGTGGCAGGATTTTCTGGTGAGGAGCGCAAGAAATGATGAATCGTGGAACGATGAGTTTTCAAGTCTCAACACCTCCAGAAAGGGCAAGTGATATGAGTTTATACGAGAACATTAGAAACCGCAGAGAAAGCGGAAAGCCTATGCGAAAAAAAGGTGCAAAGGGTGCCCCTAGCGACCAAGACTTTGTTAATGCGGCTAAGACTGCTAAAAAATCAAAAGGCATGATGAATGGCGGGATGGTTAAAAAAGGGTATAAGAACGGCGGCTGCGTAATGGCGGGCCGCGGTGTCCGTGACACGAAGATGGGATAAATAGATGACAACATCTGGTTCAAGAGATTTCAATCTCGATGTCGCTGAGATAATCGAGGAAGCTTACGAGCGGTGCGGGCTAGAGGTTCGCACTGGGTATGACGCCCGTACAGCGCGTCGATCACTGAACTTGATGTTTGCTGAGTGGGCGAATCGAGGTCTTAACCTGTGGACCGTCAAACACGCTTTTGTCACAGTGACACAAGGCGTGTCAGAATATTCTCTAGATTCAGATGTTGTGGACATCTTGGACGTTGTGTTGCGAAGAGATAACACGGATTATGAAATACAACGGATTAGCCGTGGTGATTACGCCACGCTGCCGAACAAGACTACTCAAGGCAGGCCGAGCCAGTTTTGGCTGGACCGCCAGATCGCTCCTAAACTGCACCTCTGGTCTGTTCCAGAAAATTCTACGGATCAGATCCGATACTATTATGTGCGTAGAATTGAAGACGCTGACGATCTGGTCAACACGACGGACATGCCGTTCCGGTTTTATCCCTGTATGGCGTCGGGCTTGGCTTATTACATGGCAGTTAAACGCGCTCCGGATCGGGTTCAAATGTTGAAGACTATATACGAAGAAGAGTTCCAACGCGCGGCGGACGAAGATCAGGGCCGTACTCCGTTGAGACTGCAACCTAGTCTAGCTTATTTGAGGGTCTAATGCCTTACGCAGCGGGAAAAAATGCTTGGGGAATATCTGATCGGTCTGGTCGCCGTTACCGCCTTCGTGAGATGAAGGTGGAGTGGACGGGTGCCAAGGTTGGCCCTGACGAGTTCGAGACGAAACAGCCTCAGTTGTACCCTCCACAAGCTTTCCCAGATCCACAAGCATTAATGAACCCTCGCCCTGAGACTGGTCTTGTTGCGCAAAGAGCGATACAGTGGGGGTGGAGCCCTGTGGGCTTTGCCTACATCCCTGGGCTCAGTCCTCCCAGCAACCTAGTTGCTATAGGTTCCGTTGGAACAGTAACGGTGGTAACGACATGAGTTTTACATACGCGCAGCTAAAGCAGGCTATTCAAGATTACACTGAGAATGACGAGACATCGTTTGTCACAAATCTCCCGTTGTTTATTCGGCAGGCGGAAGAACGTATTCTGAAGAACGTACAACTTAGTTTGTTTCGCAAAAACTCTACCGCGCTCACTACGTCAGGCAACCCTTATCTAGCTATGCCCTCGGATTACTTGGCTCCTTTCTCTTTGAGCTTGCGCGGCTCCGACAACGACAAATTCTTCGTCGAGTTTAAAGATCCGAGTTTTTTGCAGTCATACACACCTGACGACACCACTGTAGGTGCGCCTCGTTACTACGCAGTGTTTGACGTAGACAACTTTTTGCTTGCTCCGACCCCAGATGCGCCGTCAGTGGGAACTAACTACACCGCAGAACTCCATTATTTCTATCGCCCAACAAGCTTGACTCAAGGTGCCGAGGGTGGAACGACCTGGCTGAGTATCAACGCCGAACTGGCGTTGCTATATGGGTCCTTGATAGAAGCGTACATATACATGAAAGGTGACCAAGATGTCATGGCGATGTATACCTCACGTTTGCAAGAAGCCATTGTTGGCATCAAGATGTTGGGTGAGGCGAAAGAAACAACGGATGAGTATCGCATTGGTAAAGTGATAAGGGAACGTCAGTAATGTTCGATTTAGAAATGAACCCCTCAAGAAGCTCGAATGTAGTGGGCGTTGCAACGACAAACAATCGGGGGTTTACTCCAGATGAGTTGGCGGAACAGTGTGTAAAAAAGATAATATCTATTTCGGACACGGCTCCTCCTGCGATTAAGGACCAAGCCACGGCTTTTGGTAATAGCATCGAAAAAGTAATTGCGCGTTATATGCGTCAAGCTATTAGCAGTGACCGTACAACTGTGTATAATGCGCTGAACGACGCGGGGAACCCCGAAATGGCTAACCTCATAAGGAGACTATAACCATGGCCTTTACTGGTAACTTTATGTGTACTTCTTTCAAGCAAGAGTTGCTTGTTGGCGGACACAATTTCACAACAGGTGGCGATGTGTTTAAACTCGCTCTGTACGATAACAGCGCCGCTTTTACCGCGGCGACAACCGACTACACTGCAACCAACGAAGTTGGGGCTACAGGTTCTGCCCCTACCCCATACGTTGCAGGCGGCGGGACTCTTACAAACGTGACCCCTTCTACGTCTGGTACGACGGCGTTTTTAGATTTTAATGATCTAACGTTCACTGGTGTTACGTTAACTGCTCGTGGCGCTTTGATCTACAACACCACCGAAGGCGCGGGAACAGGTACTACAAACTCTGTGATTGTGTTGGACTTTGGCTCGGACAAAACAGCCACTTCTGGGGACTTCCAGATCGTATTCCCCGCTGCGGATGCGACGAACGCTATTATTCGGATTGCCTAATGTCCCTGCTGACGAACAGGGTTAAGGTCGCCACAACGACCACTGGGACGGGAACAATAACCCTTGGAGCTGTCGAAGACGGTTTCCAGAGTTTTGCGGCGTCCGGTGTGGCTGATGGGGATACTGTTCGTTATGCCATAGAAGACGAAAATGATTTCGAAATAGGGACGGGGGTTTATACCTCGTCTGGGACAACAATGACGCGCTCTGTTGAAGAGAGCAGTAATTCGGGTTCGGCTGTTTCTCTTACTGGTAGCGCAGTTGTTTTTATAACTGCCACGAGCAGAGACTTTTCTCGCATGACTGCACTTTCTATAGTCTTTGGAGGTTAAGATATGGATGCGTACAAAATTGCGCTGGTAATAAGTGTTTCAGATATCGCTGCTCTTGAATCAGCGGCCAACTCACGTCTCTTGGAGCAAGGCAAAACGCCTGTCGAAGTCTCTGAGATTTTGTACGATGATGGAGTTTTTAGCATTATTGACTCACTTACATTGCTTTACACCCCGAGTGTTCTGTACTCTGGAACGTCCCTTGGGGGTGTCGAGACGTTTAAGAACGGAATATCAATGAGTCTTTTGCATGGAGATCAGTAAATGGCAAACCCAAACATAGCGGCGGCGACTTCGATTCTTGGTGAGTCAGTAACAAAAACACCAACCAGCACCCCGGCGTACCAGACGATATTTCAAGTGCCCGCTGACACGGTCTATAAAATAAACTCTATCTCTGTTTGCAACAATAGCGCAGCGTCGGCGGTGGTTACCTTATCGGTACAGCCCTTTATGGAAATATTGGTTGATGTTGCAAACACCATAAGTGTTCCCGAGAACACTACCTTAATACTTATATCGAAGGACACTTCGTTTTATCTCCCCGCTCTAAGTTATATGTATTGTAATGCTAATCCTTCCTCCACTGTGGATTTTCTTATTAGCTATGAGGCCATTTCGTAATGAGTATCTGGCGAAAACAAGGTGGCCTTATAGGAAAGCAAGGTGAAAATAATTATCCGTCTAGCGGCCTTTGGGATGTTGCAGATAATTACATTAACAAGAATGTTGTGCCCGAAGTTACTGGGGAGATTCAGTATATTACCCCGGGCACCTACACCTACATAGTCCCAGCTTCGGGCATAAGCAACGTCAGCGTTGTGTGTGTCGGCGCTGGTGGTGGTGGTATGGCTTACAGCAACAACCAGAGCTCACACACCTTCAAAATGAACGGAGGCGGAGGCGGCGGCCTTGTGTATCTACCTTCACTTACAGTAGGTGCAGGCGATTCGTTTTCCATAACTGTAGGTGCAGGGGGCCAGAGTGGTCTCTACAGCAATGGCTCGACAATCGGGGGCGATTCTTTTTTTGGTGGTATGACCGCAAGAGGCGGGAACCCCGGACGGTACGCCACCACCGTCACGGGCGGAACTGCTGTTGTGTTTTATCCTGGCGCTGTGGGCTTTACTGGCGGCTCGTCTCAGGGCGGGGTCAGTTCTTCAGGCTATGGGCCTGCGGGCGGCGGCGGCGCAGCAGGATATACCAGTGCTGGAGGTGTTGGGTGGAACCGCCAAGGGGGGCAACCTTCTTACAGCGGAGATGGCGGCGGCGGCGGCGGTTGGACCACGTCTTACTATAAGAGCTATTCTGGCGGCGGCGTGGGTATGTTTGGTGCTGGTGCGGCGGGCGTTCAGGGCGCAGCTAACGTGCAGGCTTTAGGCGGTTCTGGCGGCACAGCAGCATCAGGCGGTTCAGGAACCAGCGACCAACTGCCCGGACTTTACGGCGGCGGCGGCGGCGGGAACTCAAGCGTTTACTCCGGTTTTGGTGGAGACGGCGGTCAGGGCGTGGTTAGAGTTATATTTGGCACTGGAAGAGCTTTTCCTAGCACAAACACCGATCTATTATCAAGTAACGGCAATGTAACTATAATCTAGGGGGCACAGATACATGTTAGGTTTTGCGCCACTAGCCTCATCGCCTCTTGCGACGGCGGCGAGTGCCGACCCCAACGCCACAGTGGCAGTCACAGGTGTGTCCGCGGGTGCGGCTGTTGCCTCAGTCGCAGTTGTTGAAGGTCAAGGCGTTTTAGTTCCGTTTTCTGGGTGGAACACAGGCGCTTGGGGCAGCGGCGCGTGGGGACAGACGAACGGTCTACCTAACGCACTTTCCGGCAGCGTCGGTTCTATTACGGCGAACATCGGTGCCGACGTTTCTGTGTCTGGGGCGCAGGCTTTAGGCCAAGTTGGCAATGCGAGCTCCGCGGTTAGCATCTCTGTATTTGTTTCTGGTTTAAATGCCGCGGGTCAAGTTAACCCCGTAGTAACAACCAGTGACGCAGTGGTTGATCTTTTCGGCGTTAGCGGCACGGGCCAAGAGGGCGTTTTAGAGGGTTTCGGAGAGGCTATAGTGTTTCCGCTTGGCCTCGGCTCTGTCGGCTCTGTCGGGGGGGTCTCGGCTAAAGCCAGCGCCGAAGTCAACGTGGGGGGCCTTCAAGCTTCGGGAGAAGTTAACGGGGTTGTGACCACAGGAGCCGCGGTAGTCTCCCCTGAAGGGGTAGAGGCTCCCGGCGAAATCGGCCCAGTTTCTATTATTACCAATGTCGTAGTTTCCGTGCAGGGCGTCACGATCTTCGGAGAAGTTCGACTCGTGACGGTCACGGCGGGTGCGGAAACTACCGTGGGCGGTGTTGCGGCTGTCGGAGAAGTTGATGGTGCAGACGTTGTAATAGCGGTTGTTGTAAATCCGTCAGGTGTTCCGGCTGTCGGAGAAGTTGGCACAGTTTCTAATATAATTTCTGCTACGGTGCTAGTAACGGGGCTCTCTGCCGAAGGGTTGCTCTCGGCGGCTGTTGTGTGGGGCCCAATCGTCCCAGATAATGTGGCCGATTGGGTAGAGATAGTTCCTGTAGACGTAGATCCGTGGACACAAATTTCTGCACAGTCTAGCGCAGTATACCAGCCGCTTGCTCCAAACCCCGGAACGAGCTATACTGAAATTGAACCTGCCCCCAACACGACTTGGGAAGAGATAGCGGCGTAAGGATGAAAAATGGCTAGTACATATACCTCGAATACTGGAATTGAGAAGCCCGGCACCGGAGAACAATCCGGTACTTGGGGGGACACCGTAAACGTTAATTCAGATATTCTTGACCGGGCTCTTAACGGGGTACTGACACTGGGTTTGTCCGGAACGTCCTCTTCGCTAACGACCACGGACGGTACTTTGTCTAATGGACAATACAAGCTTTTGCTTTTAGGCGGCTCTCCTTCTGGAGCACACACGATTACGGTGATTCCCAACAACGCTCAAAAGATATACTTTGTGTACAACACGTCCGGGCAGGACGTTATTTTCTCTCAGGGTAGTGGGGCCAGCGCGACAATCCCTAACGGGGACTCCAATGTGCTGTACTGCGACGGCGGCGGTGCTGCCGCTGCGGTGGTTGATTTGTCCACAAAGTTTGACGTTACGTTGTCTCAGTTAGGTGTTTCTGCTTCTATCGCACAAGTGGACTACAATGTAGTTGCAACGCTTGGTGTTTCTGAAAATAGCAAAACTGTTACCGCCAATGCAGACGGGGATGTGACACTTTCGCAAGAACTTGTAGCTAAAAGCTACAATGAAACGTTTGCTACGGCGGCGTCCTCTTCTGGAGTTTTAACAGTAGACTGCGAAACGGGGAACGTGTTCCAGTCAACTCTTACGGAAAATGTTACGACCCTTACTTTAAGTAATCCTCCGGCTTCTGGGACATCATATGCGCTCACTTTAAAAATTATTCAGGACTCGACTGCCCGTACATTTGCATGGCCTGCTTCGGTGAACTGGGCAGGCGGCACAGCACCCACTTTAAGCGCCGCGTCAGGTGCCGTGGACATATACACACTGTACACGACGGACGGCGGCACTAACTGGTACGGATTTATAGGTGGGCAGGAGTTTAGCTAATGAGCGTTTCTCGCAAGGTGCAGATGGGCGCAGGCGGCTCGGGTGGAGATCCTTGGACGTTTGATGACGCAACTTTTAATGGCGGAGCAGGCACAAACGGTCAGTACAACTACAATGAGTTTACGGCAAAAGGTGTTGTATTTAAAGACGATGGAACCGAAATGGTTGTTCTTACGTCGCAAAACGTCAGTCCTAATTATAATACATACCTCGAATCTTACGCGCTAGGAACTCCGTATGTAGTAAGCTCTGCCACACGGACATATCAACAGGCAGTCGCAACGAACGCAGGGATTAGATTTGGGCCTCTTCGTGTAAATAACGATGGAACACGGTTTTATTACGGTCAAACTTCAGGGGCCACAATTCCGCTTCAGGTGGAGCTATCGACTGGATGGGATCTAAGCAGTTTCGTTTCGGAAACTGTTGGGGATACTCAGCTTCAGAATATCTCCTCATATTTTTTATTCAACGGAGCGGGCACTACTATATATATGTTTCCATCTGCTGGGACCAGTATCAAAGTGTTTAGTCTAAGCACGGCGTGGGATATCACATCAGGGGTGACGGCTGGCACAGACATCACGAGTATCTCTGGGCAGGGTTTTGCCAGTGTGAGCGAAACTGGGTTTTGCCCTGACGGCAGTGTTTTATATATTAAGGACAGTGGTAATATTTTTACTGCTGTAGATGTAACCACTCCGTTTGACTTAACCACAATAAACTGGAGTTCTAAAACATCTAACCCAAATCACGGAACAAATGTTGTAGTCGGCTCTGCTAGAAATGCCACAATGGGCTCATATTCCTGCGTGACTTCAACTGCGTCCGCTACACGGATAGTTTCATGTTTTACGGGCCTTACATCTGCGATATCTAGTTCTACACCAAGTGCTTCGGACCTTGTTAATTTTGACATTGAAATGCCGTCAAACGTGTATAATCCCCCTACGTCGCTTACATCATCGCAGAACGGCGTCCCATGGTACGGCAATCTATGGACTAATTTTAGTGCTCAATTTAATTCTGATGGAAGTAACTTGGTAATCGGGCGTCATTATAACACCAGCAGTGAGTATTTTTTCCTGTTCAATGAGTCTTTAAGCACAGACTATGATATTAGCTCTAGCGGCTACACTACGACGCGAAGTACGATGTTTACGAGTGGTAACAATATTAGAGCCCTTTCTTTTCGTTTTTCGGAAGACGGGACCAAGTCTATATTCATGGGTGGGCCTACACGGAACTATGTGTTTTCGTATTCTACGCCCTTCGACCCTTCGACATCTGGCGCTGGGGTTTTTTTCGAACTTGATGATCTAAGACTTTCTCCTTTTTACTTTGCTTCAGGTGCGATGTTTAATAACACAATGGATGAAGTAACCTTTGCTGTGTCAAATGCCTCTATGAAAACAACCAACGGTGCCTATTCCTATAATCTGAGTCCGGGCCTTTACACTGTTCCATTAGGAACACCCGGAGATATTACCACGGCAGATACTTCTGGTATAGGACGGGTAGCTGCGTTTGTTACTGGCAATCAAAATCTCGCATCCTCTCCTAACTACGGCTTGGAGTTCAACGGGACAGGCAGCACTTGCGCCACCGTAACCGATAACTACGCATATGCTTTTGATTTAGGGCTTAACTATGGAGCAGGATCCGCTAGCAGAACAAGTATGCCAGGGTTTTTGCCTAGCTTTGGCTCACAAACTCAGTTACTAGACTCCCTTCTAAGAAGTTTTTCCTTCAACGACGACGGCACTGAAGCGTACTTTCTGGATATAGCTCGGAAATGTATCCAGACTTTTGTTCTACCTACACCGTATGATCTTGCTGGTGTAAAAACTAACTACCCACCCATGCCGGATAATATCTGGTGGCGGAACGATAGCGGGTCCCCGGATGTTGATTCCCTTACAATGAATCCCTCGGGGACCAAGTTATACCGACTGCAGCGTGGCAACGGGCGTGTAACTGAGTATCCTCTATCGACTGCATGGGATCTAAGCACCAGCTCCGCCACTCCAACGGCGACGCTAACCACCGCTGCCAGCCCATCGGTCGCGGGCGGGGACATTGCTTGGGGAGATAGTGGAAACAAGTTTTATAGAATGACTCGCAACTTTAGCGGGGCGGTTCTCGAACGGTATGCGGCTTCAACCCCGTATGACCTAGGGTCTTGTGGATCGACTCCGGATAAATCTTTCACCTTTGGGATAGTAGTAGCGAACTTCAACAACGTGACAATGGATAAGATGTTCTTTAAGCCGGATGGAACGTCTGTTTATATGTATGCAGTCCGGCTTCCAAGCAACAAAGAAGTTATTGTTCAATGGGACATGAGCACTGCTTGGGATCCAACCTCGATTGCGAGTACGACAGCGCCAGATGCATTTGAGGAGCTGGGTTTAATTGACGATGATTACGCCGCAGGAATCCACTTTAAATCGGATGGATCGCAACTCTTTGTCGCGCAGCAAGTTCAATGGTATAAGTTTGACCTAGGCACGAACTGGGATCTTAGCACGATTAGTCAACCTGCTGCTGCTGTAGACACTTATAAGACGTCTGCGCTACCTATTTCTAGCACTGGCACTAATGGTCTGTACGTTAGTCCAGATGAAACAAAAGTCTTCGTTGGAACAACTCTTGACTTAATTATAAAAACAGATTTTGGGGCCGCGTTAGATTTCCGGACTATATCGCATGATGGCGGTGCATATTGTTGGTACTTCTCTGATCCACAAAATGTGGGTGGAGTTGCTAAATGGTTTGGAGATAATAACAACGAGTTTAGATGGAAACCC
>Ga0307985_10000778_pt1 | contig 18333 bp, 2 predicted proteins | sample EllFjometageno80_FD_203155 | JGI IMG/M metagenome (GOLD analysis project Ga0307985, IMG submission 203155) | Marine microbial communities from Ellis Fjord, Antarctic Ocean - #80 | ecosystem: Environmental > Aquatic > Marine > Unclassified | place: Southern Ocean | collected 2014-10-09 | reverse complement strand
ACCCCCTCACCCCCTCCTTCTCCCCTCAGGTCTGCGCGTGCCCCGCTGACAAGACCTTCCTGCGCTCCATCCTGCTCGATCCGTCCATCGCCCTCACCCCCGACTTGACCCTCGCCGACATCTCCGCCGGCATCAGCACTGTCAACGACATCCCCATCATCTCTCTCCACGGCGCCACCATCACCTCCTCGATCTCCCGCACCATCGTCGACGTCGTCGCGACCAAGATAACGCCGGTCCTCGACACCACCCTGTGCGGCCACCGCGAGTACGTCATGGGCGGCCCGCTCCGCGGCGAGGTGAACCTACAGCGCCTCGCCCTCGTGCCGTTCGAGGTCACTCTCCAATCCGGTTACGCCACCCTCAAGTACCAAACGTCGAAGCGCAAGCCCGCCGCGGTGATCAAGAAGCTCGCCGCCGAGCTCAAGTCCCTGAATCTCGAAGACGTGCTCGTCACAGACCCGAACTATCCGTACCACGTCAATGACTACTCCATCAAGGGCAAAGCCACCGTCCCCGCCATCGCTGAGTCCAACGGCGGCCCCCGCGCCCGCCCCACCACCCCCCTCTACACCGTTGACCGCGGCGCCTACATGAACAACGACATCACCCTCAACATCGAGTACGCCGGCGGCATCCGAGCGACCCTCCCCGAGATCGGTTCCGCCTTCGCCTCCACCTATTACTACACGTGCTACCGCGCCCCGTACTTCATCGCCGACATCAAGGCCGACCCAAACACCCTCACCGCGGTGTACTACGTCGCGCCTCCCACCGATCCCGTCGCCGGCTGGCGCACTAGCCCCGAGGCGTGGCTCGAGGTCTCAGGCGAGGCCATGTTTGTGAACCGCACGGCGGACCGGTTCATACGCAAGCCGAGCGAGAAGGTCAAGTTCACGTTCGTGGCGAACCTACTCTGTACGGACCCCAAGCCGTATTGGAAGATTCGGGAAAAGCTGGCTCCTGGAGTGGAGGAGATTGACTTGGGAGCGGAGATCGGGGAGACTGGAAACTCGACCGTGTCTGTTGACGAGGCGATAACCACTATCGAAACCGGGGAGGACGAGGACGGGAACCCCACCAACAACACCAAGGAGGGCATCGTTATAACGCTACCTATCGGGGGCATGCCGACCGAGGTCGAGGTGGGCATGCCTGACGGCGAGGGCGAGATGCTCGACGACCTGCCAATCTTCGGCCGGCCCCCAGTCGACCAGCCGTTCTTCAAGGCCATCATCAACATGACTATGCAGACGTCCGAAGGCCCCGCGTACGAGATCGGCAGCATCGCGAAGGGCAGCCCCATCTACAACGACCGCCCGTACACGTGGCAGCAGGCCCCCAAGTTCATGCAGAACATGACGACGATAATGCCGTCGAACGACGACACTCGTTGGCCCGGCTACTTCAACAAGTACAGCGACGACAATCTGTTCTGCATGATGACCAAGCTGTCGACGCCGGCGATTTACGTCATCATGGACGCGGACATGCTCATCACGCCGTACTGGGTGTCGGAGATTTACGAGCTGCTCGAGACTGTCGAGATTACATCTTCCTCCGGCACGTGGGACGACCGAGTGAAGAAGTACTACGTGTTCTGGCGCAGAACTAATGGTTACAAGCACCACTGCTTCGGACTGAACGGCGCGGAGGCGGACAATATGTACGCAGTGGCGTTTGGCGCGGAGCCGCCGTCGGAGTACCTCACGTTCGGAGAAGAGGAAGAGGACAAGTGGCAGTGGACGCTCGAGAAGGGCTACGTCAAGATCAACTTTGTGAACAACACGTGTCTCAAGGTGCACGGTAACCTCGCCGACCCCACGGACACGTCAGCTGCCAAGGCCAAGTTCCGTAAAGCCGACGGCACGAACTGCACGTCGGATTTCACACCCCAGATCAAGGACGTCCACATTGAGGGCATCATCGGCCTCAAGATCGGCCTCGTGACGTCCCGCGTGCCCATCGTCATCGACCTCTTCGGCGACCTGTCCCGCATCCGCTTCAAGGCGTACAACGTGCAGGTGACATCCTTCAAGAACACGCTGGAGTCGGTGGCACCCAAGGCGGAGACCGGCGGCGAGGAACCGGCGTTCACGGAGACGACGCGAGAGAGCAGAACTCCTGTTACGTCGAGGGGGCGCGCGCGACGCCCTCGCCCGGGCACGACGACTCCCTCCCCCACCCCTCGCCGCGCCAGGCCGGACCCCGACGACAGCGGCGGCGGCAGCGGCGGCGGCTCTGGGGGTGGAATAGAATGCGTGTTCCCGCCGTGTGGCGCTGGCGAGGTCGAGACGCGCTCGCCTACGCCGGCGCCGGCCACCCGCCCCACCACGGCCTCTCCCACGAAGGCGCCGGTCACCAGCCCCACCACGTCAGCTCCCACGAAGCGTGCCGACGCGGGCGGGGGACAGGAGTGCGCGTTCCCGCCTTGCGACGATGGTGGTGGCGGCGACAACGTGTACACCAAAGCCCCGACCGCAGCCCCCCCCCCCCCAGCAAGAACAAGCGCGCCCACTGGCGCTCCCAACTCCCGCACCGCGGCGCCGACAGCCTACATGCCGCCTGTCGTTCTGCGATCTCAGGTCGAGGAGATGTACCGCGGCAACTTCACCTTCTCCACCTACCCCGAGGACATCGGGATCACGTTCGAGATGAACGCTGTAATGTCCATGTCGAACCAGCTGGGAGCTGCCGTCAAGAACGCCCGGTTCCGTATCGAGACGTACATTCCCTTCGGCTACAACTACACCTCCAATAACTTCCTACCCGGAAACTCGTCGGAATTCACGTTTAAGCTGCAGGGCCACGCCGAGGAGATCGTGACCGAGAGCAAGGTGAGGCCAGCGAACGCGGCCTCCCCCCCTCCCTTCATGTTCTAACCCCCCCTCCCTCCCTTACAGAATGTGCTCAAGGACGTCGACGTCTTCCTGTGGGCTCGCGACAAGTGGCTCACGGCCAAGTTTGACGCCGATCTGTACATGAACTTCACGGACAAGACCGTTCTCGCGTCGCACGTGGCGTTCGACGTCCCCGCCTTCAACATGCGCAACCCCAACACGACGACGCTCGCTACGTTCAGCGGCACCCTCATCGAGGATTACACGCCGAAGCGCGCAGACTGGGTGACCTTCACGGCGGGAGGAATCAGCGGATCCGCGTCACTGTCCCTCAACCAGTTCATCCTCGAGTCCCTCGTCTTCGAGGCCACGGCGCGCTTCGAGATACAGGGCGTGACGGGCCGAGTCACGCTCATGTACAAGCGGCCCGGATACTACATGATCGACATGTGGCTCGACATCGAGGGTTCCTACCAGATCATGGAGATCGCCGATCGCTCGCTTCCTGGCATCAACTCCTCCTCCCTCACGTACGTCAACAGCACGAAGGACGTCCACACGCAGCTGCGTTTGAAGCTCGCCACGCAGGGCGAGTGGTTCCGCATGGAGGCACGCTGCGTTTCTGAGCTTTCGCCGAACTTCCTCGAGAGCGGCGAGATGTTTGTAGAGATGATACTGTCCGCCACCGAGCAGTCCCTCGGCTCCAATCACTCTATCTACTACTTCTCGATTGCGGGCCGCCTCGACGAGATGGTTTTCACCGACTTCTACAAGATCAACGACTTCTACGTGCAGCTCGAGGCCACTCTTTCGAACGACAAGCCGGACCCGGTCCTCAACATCACCGCACGCGGCATGTCCGAGTTCACATTCTCGTCTAACGCCACCTCCCCGCTCAAGATCAACACGACCCTCTACGGCACGCATTCGCCCCATCTGAACCTCACCTCTCTCGACGGCAACCTCGACCTCGCCGACATCTGGATGATCACGCCCCAGGTTGCGCTCACGGCGGGCAAGTTGCACGTGTATGGAGAGTACCGCAGCCACCCCCTCGGACTCGACTCTGACGGCTTTGACCGTCCCGGGAACTGGACATTCGAGCCTGTGGCTTACGCCGCCAACGGCCAGATGCAGCTGTCAGATGACCAGACAGACACGAACATCATTCTCGTCGAGACGACGGGCATGTACGACGTCCACGGCGGCGACTCGTATTGCATCGTATCGGCCTCGCTCGGCGGTGAGAAGCCCTTCACGCTCTTGCTGCCGAAGAACCCGAATCATCCCAACGCCACAGCAATGAAGTCTGCGAATGACGTCACGATGATGGAAGCCACGTTCGACATGTGCGTTGCCTCCAAGACTATCGCCAAGAAACCTTCCACGGAACGGCCGGCAATTGCCATCCGCCCCGCTCCCGACGGCAAAGGGCTCGAGGTCGTCGTGCCGCCCATTCGCGAGCGCCCGCCTGCTCGCGAGCCCGTCCGGCCGGAGCGTCCTCCCGGTCGCCCCGGTCGCCCCGGAGGAGGCCAGGAGTGCGCGTTCCCCCCCTGCAGAAGGCTCATGTACCACTTCAACGAGGGCGACACTCCGCCTCCCGAGTTCGACTTCTGGGCCACTCGTCGCCAGCACCGCATGGAGCCGCGCTACGCCCATCCCACGTTGCGCGACAACTTCGAGCCTCATATCTACGACTCGCACAACATCTACGACTACCTCGACCACGGCAAGTACTCCCCGGAGTCCGATGCGCTAAAGATCACCATCAAGGCGCTGCGCAGCGACGGCTACCGGTACATGAAGCACGCCGACAACGACGACCCGCACGAGTACCACCGAGTGCTTCGTGGTCACGCCACTGGCGGCGGCGTCGAATGTGCCTTCCCTCCGTGCGACACTGCCCCGGTTTTCTCCCTTCCCGGTGAGGTCACAGTCTCGAGGCCCATCAACTCCGACATCCCGTTGCGCCCGGACCGTCGCCCCGAGCCCACCCAGCCTGCGCGGCCCGCGCGACCCGACGTCGCCTGTGCCTTTCCTCCCTGCGACCCCGCGCCCATCGTCACTACGCCCGTGAGGCCAGGCAGGCCAGGCACGACGCCGACGCCGACGCCGACACTTCCAGGGTGCGTCGAGACGAGAACGAACCGGTGCCCTGTCGTCGATCTCATCGGCGGTAGGACGCCCAACGTTCCCAACAAATTCGCTATGGACACTCCCGGCGTGAACTCGAACATCGACTGCATCGACGGCACCGTCGTTAAGGTAGTCATCGTGGCACACCCCGGCCTCCTCACTTACCTTTCGCCCTTTGGCGACGCCGCCGTCAACGCCACGGTGGGCATGGAGGTGCTCGGCATTTTCCCCACCGACGACAACTACACCCTTGCCGTCAACACGACCTTCCTCGGCGAGGGCCTGATGCTCGCGCCTTCCGTCTTCCTGAACAAGGTGTTCATCGTGACGCAGGACTTTAACAAGCACGTCGATTACATCTTCGAGGTGGAGTTCTTCATCAAGAACACTAACCAGACGACCGCGACCAAGGGCAAGGTGCCCGCGCAGACGTCCCTCATGCTCGTCGGACACGGCTCGTTCGGCAAAGGGGAGTCGACGAAGCTCGAGCTGCAGTCGTACCTCACCGACTCGCTGTGGATTCGCCCGAACATTGAGATTCACCCGACTTGCGACATCAAGATCAAGCTGGAGAGAGCTTACAACACGGGCAAGAACAAGAACGACACCGAGTGGGAGGCGGGCATGTGCACGTTCAAGGACTGCTCCGCGACCATTTACATCGCCAACACGACTAGTCAGGTCTACGCTCACACGAGCGGCTACGTGGACGCAGTGGACAGCAACTACGTCTTCACGATCGGAACGAACTTCACGAACATCGTCGAGGGCATCTCAGCCATCATGGGCATCACCGAGGAGGAGTCGTTCGCTCTCCTTCCGCCGTCCCTGGACAACGTGACGATGGAGATGTCGTCACAGAGCAAGCTGTACGTGAACAGCAAGACAGACATCCTTCGGTTCAGGACCGGCTGCCAGATCACGGCCGTTTGGGAGCTCGTGAGCGTGCTCGACACTCTCGGAATCAAGCCCAGCGAGGTCAACATGTACATTGAGATCGAGACGTCGCTGACTAATCCAATGTGGAACAACACTGACATCATGTTCCGCATGGCCGCCAAGAACTTTTACCTCGGTCCCATCATGGTGGAGGAGCTCGAGCTCGCGGTCGACCGCGCAAGCTCGGGCGACTTGAAGGTCATTGTGTCGTCAATCTTCCGAATGTTTGACCAGCGTTTCAGAGCCATCGGGCAGTCCAACTTCACCCACGTCGAGACAGAAATGAGGGTGGAGGCCTGGCTGATGCCGGACTCCGAAAACGTCTGGAGCCCCATGTTTGACTGCGACTACAACATCACGTCCGCGCCGACCGCGGAGGAGTGGAGTCCGCACTGCGACTGCGTGAACATCACGAAGGGCTACGCCATCATTGAGATGGTGAAGAACGAGACGCTGGACGACCAGCTGATGATCGCGGACCCCGACGGAAAGGGCGCTAACTACACGGTTACGAAGGCCTGGTTCGACGGCACTGCCGACGTCAGGTACAGCGAGAACATCAAGTTTACGCACACCGTGTATGTGCAGCTTGTCGACAACCTCGAGCACTTTTACGTCAAGGTCACGGGCGTTCAAGTGTACGCGATCGAAGACTTCATGCCGAGTTTCCCCTCGCTTAACTTCAGCGTGGGCTACAACAACGCAGCTGAGCTGTCGTACCATAGCAAGACGGGAATCGCCATGGCCAAGATGGTTGGTAAATTGGATTCGGAGGCAGTCTTTGAGCCGCTCGAGGAGCTGCTCCCGGAGCTTCGGTCGGCCTCGCTGCACTCGACGTGGGACATGGAGCTCGCGACGAACTTCAACGAGACGTGGTGGTTCAAGGCCAAGTTCACTCTCCTCGACACCAAGATCGGCGAGAAGTTCACCATCGAGGACGGCATGTTGAGGGTGCACTTCGAGAACGACAAGAACGTGTCTTGGGGCTTTGACGTCAACTCGTGCTACGTCATTACTGACAGCTTCCTGGCCGGCGCGAACGAGACCATCGTTGCGACGCTCGGCGGCTCGTACGACACCGAGAGCAACATCTTGCAGCTCAGGGGCGGCTCAAGGGAGCCTTTCCACCCCATCGGCAACACGTTCCTGATCGTCGAGGAGGCTGCGATTGTCATGGACATCAGGGCGGGCACCAACTACATCGAGCGCTTCGAGTCCATTGCTTACATGTCCACGACGTTCACCAATGGCATCTTCACTGGCGAGTACGTCTGCTTGAGAGACGGTGCCGACTGCTTTGTCAGGGCGCAGAACATCTCCATCCTCAACCTCGAGGACGCCTTCCAGGGCGTCTACAACGAGTCGGTCAACCCGGACGCCGTGGCTAAGCTGGACCCCGTCATGGAGATGCACCTCGACGACGTCGACCTCTACGTGAGCAACTTCGTGAGCACGAGGTACAACATCCCGAGCCGCGGCCTGAGCATCATCGCCAAGGGTAGGATGGAAGAGAACGCCACGTTGGTCGAGACGATCAAGGGAGTCGCGGTGCGCAAGGACGACCTGACGGAGGGCTGCGAGGCAGGCACGGAAGACTGCGAAGATCCCAATCTGCTCGAGCTGAAGTTCAAAGTCAAGTTCACCGTCGACCTGTTCGCGGGCAAGAACGAGTCTGCACCGACCATCTATCTGTACGTCGCGGGTAAGAACATTGAGATTATGCCCGGGATCGATATCTTGAGTTTCGAGTTCGAGTGCGTAGGTCTCCTGAACACAATGGTCTTCCAGATCGAGCTGGCCACGACAGTGAGCATCGACATCGTCGGTCTCAGAGCGCCGCTCATTACGACGCTCAAGGGCGACTTCGACTTGGAGGTCGTCAACGGGACCGTTCACGTGGCAGACGACTGGACGGCTATGATGCACTCGCGCCTCGGTCAAGACTTCGCGTGGGACCCCTTTGGCATGGCCGTCTTCTACTTGAACAACCCGGAGATGGAGCTGTACTTCAGCAACAACGAGGACACGGAAGAGAACGATATCGAGGTCGACAAGATGGTGCTGCGCGCCGCGGAGTTCAACGTGAACGAGCGTGTGACGATGATCAACCCGACGTTTACGGTGCGGGACTTCGGGCCGCCGCAGTCTTTCCAGCTTGACAGTGGCCTTAAGATCAAGTTCCAGGAGAACAACACCCACCCGCTGCACACGCAGATATATGGCAGTTACGAGGAAGGGAACTGCACGCACGTCAACTGCAACAGGTACGCCAACTTCAACTTCTCCTCAACGACGAAGGAGGACTGGTGGCCCCTCGCTAACAACTTGATCGTGGTCGAGCAAAATGCCATGATCAACTTCAACACGAAGATCGACAACGGCGACCTGGATCAGCTCACTATGGAGAGCAAGTTCGACGTCACGTTCGACCCGTACGGCAAGGACGTGAGCGCGGAGACGATGCGAGTGTTCATGCGAGGCAAGAGTAACAAGGGCCTGACGGAGTTCTGTTGGATGATCTACGACATTCCGATCTTCACCATCCAGCGAGTCATGATGAACATCTTCGTCGGCGAGAACGGCACCGAAGCCTGCGAGAACTTCTTGCTGGCCGACGACGGGGTTCACGGTGTAGGGCTGGATGTTGACAAGAGGATGCTCAACGAGACGACTGGCGAGCACTACTACGAGGACTACAACGCTACGTACTTCGGCCACCACGACAACTACACGACCAAGATGGATTTGGGAAGCTACAACCAGCAGTGCGAGTTGTACAAGAAGCGACAGGACATGCTCGAGGGCCACAGAGTGCGCCTGAAGATCAAGGTCGGGCGGGACTCCAAGCTGACTCAGCTTTGGCGCCTCATCGACTACAAGACGGAGGAGGTGATGCTGGATTTGGAGCTCTTGTACCCCAACCAGAGGAGTCCCCAGGCCCCGCTTCAGTTGAAGATGGAGCTCAACGCGGACTACTATGCGTTGCCCGGCATTTACACGCAGTGCGTGGACAGCAACAGCACCACGCCGGGCGTGACGACACCGATGAGGACGTGCACGAACAGGGCCAAGCTCGGCGGTGTGACAGGACAGGGCGGCGGTGTGACCACTTGCGTTACCGACGGCGACGGAAGGAAGCGCGCGTGCACGTGTACGACGAAGCCGGACGGCGGGGTGAGCGCCGGCAATGCCAAGGTTGTGATGCAGATGATCGATCCTTCGAACAGGGACATTCACATGATGGAGGTAAGCTTCGATTTCCGCATTCAGCTGTTTGACGGCAAGAGCTTGGGCTTCGAAGTGAGTGGCCGGGCCGAGGAGATCATGGACGACTGCTCGAAGGAGGGCGACAACAGCGGGTTGATCGGATGCGACTCGGAGACGGGCAAGAGCCCCGACGCGGTCGCAAAAGCCAAGGCTGCCAACGAGACGCGCTACAAGGTTGACTTCCACGGAGCTATGAGAGAGCCCTGGGTGAAGCCGTTCGGCCTCACCTTCTTGACGCTGGATGCAGGCACGCTCGACGTCTCGACAACGAGCGACTTGAGCTGGAACGAGACTCGGATTTTCCTCTACCTGAGCGCCACTTTCAACTGGAACTCTACGGCAAGGGTCCAGGTTTCCGCCGAGATTGCGAACGGCGGCAGCGAGTTCACCTTGGTCGCGAGGCTCACCGGTTCCAACATCATGTTCATGCACATGTTGGGCAGCGCCACTGGCTCCGAAGACATTAGCAGCACGACGGTCGGGCAGTACCTGGCCGAAACGCAGAGCAGCGAAGACATCTACTTGACGTTGAGTAATGTCGAGGGTAGACGCTACGATAGCGGGTTCGACATCATTGGCAAGGGCATCAGGAAGGGTCTGACCTTCAAGTTGAACTTGCTCAACTACAACAGGACTCTGGACGACAAGGTTAGCCCGGAGGACAGTGAGATGCTGAACAACATGATCGGAGCTTTCGTCGGAGCGAGGAGCGAGCTCGACTTGGAGATCTGGATTGGTTTCTTCCACGAATACAACTCCGTGCCGCCTATGAGCATTGGAATCACCAACAAGGGCGCGAACCTCGTGTTCGCAGACGGACTCGTGACCGTGGTCGACTGGAAGATCTACGCCAAGTTCAACAGCGCTAGGAGCGCGTGGCCGTGGCTCGAGGCTCACACCACGATGATCTTCAGGCCGGACGACGGAGACGAGATTCTGCTCATTTGCGGCGGCTCTCCCATCAGACTGTACGCGGAGATGTACGGCATTTGGTACAGTCCGTTCAATTTGAACTGGCTGGACGTCGCAAACTTGGGAGTCAGCGTCGAGTTTCAGCAGAACACCACCGACTGGTTCGTGGTGGACCGGCTCAAGTTCCACGGCACGGCGATAATCGGATTCACGTTCGCGGGAAGAGTCACGGCGGAGTTCCTGAGGGACGCCGACGGCTTCTACCACAATATGATGTACATGCGGATGCAATTCTTCTATGAGGTGCAGAAGAGCCCCGGCAAGATGGTCAACTCTATTCTCGGACCGGACACGGTCGGCGAGAACGGAACGAAGGCGCTGTTGGAGCTCGGTACGAACACGTGCGGCAGCATTAAGACGCCCATTCCAACGTCCACGATCAACAAGGGGGCCAAGGGCAGCGACGTGGTGTTCTTGCAGCAACTGCTTGAAGATCTAGAGGTGCTGGACCACGGCACGGGGAAGACTTTCTCGACCGCCGACAAGGATGTGTTTGTCGGAACGTTCGACGACGCCACGAACGACGCTATCGTCCAGTACAAGTACGACAACGGCATGGTTACGTGCGAGGCTTGCTTCAACGGAGGCGAGGTCAACCCGGCAGTCTGGAACCACTTGTGCAAGGCCATGGAGATCCACACTGGCGTCGTGGTCGGCGGAGAGAGAGAATGGATGGAGGACTTCCGCTTCCCCGGCTTCTTGGACAACATGCTGTGGGACATGACTTACTCGACGTTCGATAAGTACGACGGAGACATGAGCTTCCAGAAGGGCATCCAGATCGTCGCGAATGTGAACGTAAGGGAGATGGGGAATCTTGACCAAGGTCTGAGCATGCTCAACTACGTGAACAACTATGACGACACCGGCGGCTACTCCCCCCTGCTGCAGGCCGGCATTCACATCCCGATTCTGGACGCCAACCCGTGGGCCGTGCGCGCCTGGATCGAGGCGAACCAATTCAGCATCTATACGGGCGTCGTTTGGTGCAACACCGTGCGTATTCAGATTTACATGGGCAGTCCTCCCGAGCTCGAGATCCACGGCAACGTGCTGCTCACTTTCGAAAACACGCCGCGGTTGGAGGTCGACATCTGGGCGCTTTTCAAGCTCGACGGGAGCATGGCTGAGCTGCAGGGCAAGGTCAAGACCAGATGGGAGTTCTGCGAGGGCGTGTACTTGAGGGAGGCTGGGATTAGCATTGGAATTTTCCAGAGCAAGGGCATCGACGCTGCAACTGGTAGCATGCACGTGGACATCGGCATCGCTACAAAGTTGGAGATCGGTCCCGTGATCGTGTTCTTCACCGGCAAGGGCGGCATTACGGAGGTTGGTCTTCCAAGCACGGCCATGTTGCTGTACGGAGGCTTGAAGGGCGCGGGGAACGATGGCTTCGGGCTGGTTCTGAGCGTCAGGGATATTGCCATCTGGTGGGTCGACGACGTCATGGAGGAGAAGGACGGCAAGATCTGGCAGTTTGACCCGAGGGACATTGGGGAGGAGTGGGGCCTGTACGACACGTTCTTCCAGATCAGTACGATGGACATCGAGATGTTCGGCAAGAGATTCCCTCCAGGATTCGCATTCAGCACTGGTCTGCACTTGTTCGGGATTGACTGCAGTGTTGTCATGGCCATTGTTTGGGAGGATATGGGCGACGGTGAAAGTATGCCCGACTTCAAGTTCGAGGTGCAGGAGGGCTTGGAAGCCGCTGAGGAGATGAGCAGGAGGAAGCTGCTGGAGGAGGTGCTGCCGGACGGTCTCGTGGACCCCAGCATGCTCACGAGCGACCAGAGGAAGGTGAAGGAGAAGGACGACGGACTGAGCTTCGAGCTGCCCTTCTTCCAGATGGACACCGTGGAGCTCAAGAACATCAACTTCCTGACGCTCGCGACGGGTGGCAGGCCCATCCTGAGGATCAAGTTCAAGTTCTTCGGCGTCAAGCAGGTTCTCGACATCGAGCTGTGGACGATCCAGGAATTGTACGAGATGAACCTCTGGGACAAGCTCGACGCGTTCTACGATCTCGTGGACACGTTGTTCAGCACGCCCGACTGCATGTGGGACTCGCACTGCTACGACGAGAGCAACTTCATTTGCAGCGCCATGTGCGACGAGAAGAGTTTCTTGTGGCATGACTACTTGAGCTGCCCTGAAGATACCGGCATGTGCGAGGTCAACGACAAGGACTGCCTGGCGTGCTTCGGCGACTGCTGGCTCTTCCAGTGCTGGTATGCGAGGGACTAGGTAGGAGGACTGTACTATATGCTTACATTATTAGTTAGAATTTTAGAATCAATTAGCACTTGACGCCCTCCACCAGGTTCACCTGCATGTTCGGCACGAGCTTCACGACGAGCTCCCAGACAGCCCGCTTAACGCGCGGGCTCTTGCTCTCCGCCTCCAGCCCGAACAGCACCTCGAGGAAGTTGGGGTCGCTCAGCTGCGCTCGCACACCCTCGCCGACCACCGCCAGCTCCAAGAGGAACTCAATTCTCGAGAACGTGATCACCTCGAGCCAAATCTCCCCCCCCTTCTTCGCCGCAGTTCCAAAGTCCCCGAGGGAAGCTAAGCAGCTCTTCACGTCCTCGACGAGCCACGAGACGAGCAAGTTACTCAGCGTGCGGCTCGTGCTCTTCGTCGACAGCGAGCTGCTGCCGTACAGGCTCTCGCTTCTTGCACGCCGCTCCTCAATCACAGTCAGACTGTCTATCTTCTTCTCACTGTTGTCGCTGCTGCTGATACTGCTGCTGCTTCTGCTGCCGTCGCCCTCTCCGCGTCCCATCACGAGCCGGCACAGGTGTTTGAACAGCGCCCAGCTGGAAGTGGAAAGAACTCCGAACTCCGCGCTAGTCATAGCCACTTCGTCCGAGTCTGTGTCGTCGCCCCAGCTGTCCTTCCGATCATCCTCGCCCAGACCCTTGTATGTCCCAACGTTTGCAGAAAAGGCAGACGGGGTGGGGTTTCCGGCCTTGCTTGAATTCACCTCTGACTCTTCCACTCTAACCATCGCCGCCTCCTCCTTCTTCTTCTTCTCGCGCAGGAAGTCGCGAGCATCCTCCCCTAGCTGCACCCGGAAGTCGCCCTCGCCCTCCCACTCAGAGCAGTAGTTGACCTCCAACACGCTGAAGTCGCCGCCGAAACAGGCCATGGGCAAGCACCAAAAGTCGTCCTCCTTGCAGCGCGGGCTGGCCGCGACGCCCACGATCTTGTTGTCGCGAGTGAAGTAGGTCATGCCCGCCTCGAAGTCGATGCCCACGCCCAGAAGAGTGTCGTTGGGCAGCATCTTCTCCTCCTCCCCAACGTCCTCCCTTTCCATCTCCCGATCGTCCTCGTTGCTCATGTTGAGCTCCTCGATGATGTCTCTCTCCTCGTCCGTCTCGTAGACGACGGTCTCGTCGTTGTCGTTCAGGCCGATACGTTCGGATTCGTCGCGCACCTCTCTGCCGTGCGCGTACACTTTCTCGTTCCAGCAGGTGTAGCCGTAGCTGTTCTTCACGCTGCCGACGAAGAAGTCATCCTTCAGCCCTTCGCCGGGAACCGAGTCCTTGCCGAAGGCGCCCACAACGCCGATACCGATCTTGCTCTTCGTGCCGCCGCTGCGCACGATGAACTCCACGTAGTTGCTCTGGTGCCTGCTCAGCGACCGGTCGCCGATGATGCCGCTCGGCTCGCCGGCGTGCAGCACCGTGAGACCGCCACAGTACACGCGCGAGAAGTCGTCCGCAGCGTCGTCGCCCTCGGGCACGCTCCAGCCCCCGATCTGTTTGGCCTGCTCCTGCATGGCCTGCTCCTGCTGCATAGCGTACTTTTCAACCTTGACCTCCTTCATGATGCGCCGCCCCTGGAACGGACTGCGCATTCCAATATCGAAGAGCCAGCCAGTCTTCTTAACATCGCCCTCGCCCACCAGGCGCAGAAAGGTGTTGCCGTTGTCGCCGGGGATCTTGATGCGGTAGTCGATCTCCGCAATCTGATCCGCCTGGAAGCTGTACTTGGTTCGCGGCGACGAACTGTGCGGGAACGAGCGAACCCCCACACCGTTGCTCGCAGTCACAACGTAGGAGTACTTCACACCGCGGTCTTGCTTCTTCTTGTCCTCTAAACGGACGCGCTCCGCTCGGCGGGATTCTTCGAGCCGCTCGGCCTGCTTCTTCTGCCAGCACTGGAATCGCCCGTAGAAGCCGCCGTAGAACTTGATCGTGCTCGTGTAGTCGCCCTCTCGCATGGCCGTCACGAACTGCTCAAGCTCGTCTTCGTCGTCCTCGTACAGCTCGCTGCTACTGCCGAGCACGCCGCACAGGTGGTCGAAGACCTGCCTTGTTGACCAGAGACCCGAGCCCACAACAGAAACAACGTAGCTGGTTGTAGGCGGCGAGAAGCTTTCGATGGTGGTCTGCGCCCAATCGCCAGGAGGGGTCCCTCTACGCGAGCGGTGCTTGAGGTTCTCAACGACGGAGACGAGCGGCTTGAGAAGTTGAAGCACGCCGCTATCTAACAACCACCGGTGGTCGCGCGGCTCGTAGTCGATTGCGAAACGCTCGAACAGCGAGCAGGCGAAGCCGATCTCCTTGCTGTCGATCGCCCGTTTAGCGAGCTCCATGAGCTTCGTCTGAAGAGTCTCGTAGTTCTGTTGAACCTGCTCGAGATACTGCGTGGGGCACGACTCCAGACCCTTCAGGTAGTAACACTGTTTCCGCTTCCTTTCCTCCTCCTCGCTTCCTCTGTTGCTCTTCGCCGACTTCTCGCCGGCCACTCCCGCCATCCGGGAATGGGGAGGAGAGGGCGGCGGCGCTGGCACGTCAGCGTTGGCGTCTTGGTTGCGCTGTGCCTCAGATCTCGTGTCGCGCAGGCGCAGCCCCCTCCTTCCCGCTCGCCTCGTTTCGTTGACGTCGGTGGCGGAGTCATTCAAGGTCAAAGCCTGCATCATGACGTTAGGAGAGACTGTGACGGGAAATATGGGGGGCGTCTGCAGTGTTACGGGCACTGGCTGCAGCTGCCACGCTCCGTTGCCGCCGTTGCTCGTTGGATTGGATTCTGAGCCCAGCAATGGCTCGTGGAGTTCCTGGTTCTGTTCCTCCTCCTCCGCGCGCAACAACGCTTCCTGCTCCTGCTCGGCCGCTTCTTGCGCTTGTTGTAGCTCCTCCTTCTGCTGCTGGATAAGTTTTTTGTTGCGCATCTTCTTAATGCGGCCGCCCTCCTTCCCTCTGAGGCAGTCACGAAAATAAATGAGCGAGTCGAGCTGTGCCGAGGAGAAAGAGACGGAGTTGAGCAGCTCGTAGAGCGCTCGCAGCCCGAAGCAGCGCGATAGCGCCCTCAGCTTACGGCGAGCGAGAAGCGCGGCGAGGTCGATTGGGTCGGGGGGGGAGGGGGGCAGAAGGGAGGAAGATGAGGGAGGGCGGGAGGTTGCGGCCACGTCTTCCTCTTTCTGCTCGGCGTTTCGCAGCGCCAGTTCTTCCTCGGCTCGCGTTTTCTCTAGGAACACGACGTCCACCACGCAATATCCCCAGCAAGACTTGAGCACGGCGGTGACGTGCTCCTCCTTCAGATCCATGTCGTCGCCAACTCCGGGGCGAGGAGAGCTGTTGGCGTGGGCGCCAACAGGCGAGCTCTTGACGCGCACAAGCCGGATCGGCGACCCAATGCCAGAGTTGACGGGGCTCTTGCGCTTCCGGCCGGGGGTGCCGAGGGGACTAGGGCGCGGCGGGGAGTCAGAGGTCGAAGTTGGGGATTTAGTGACCTTGGTGCCACGAAGGAACTCGCCCCTGTCGCGGATGTTCCAGCACATCAGATTGTACTCGTGCTCCTGGTCGTCGACCAGGTACAGCTGCCGCTTACGCCTGAGGAAGCCGCGGAGCGTCTTGATCTTGCCCCAGAGCTCCCTCATGGAAGAGCTCGCGACCCTGCCGCGGGTGATCTCGCTCGAGTCGGAGATTAGGAACATGACCTCGCGCCACAGCCCAGTGTGCTTCAAAAGCGTGGCGGCGAACGGCTGCTCCACGAATGGGAAATCATACGCGTTGTTCTTGGCCAATCGCTTCTTGAGGAAGTCGGGCTCGCCCACGAAGAGCTCCATCCACTCGTGGAACTTGACGCCCATTTTGGAGCGCGGAGAGGCCGCGATGTCGTCGATGATGCGGTCGCGGATGAGCAGGTCGGGGTCGACGATTAGCGCTGCGGGGGAGAACGGGGGTGGGGGATGGGGGTGGGAAGAAGTGCTGTCGTCCCACTCAACTAACTGCTTCGTAGTGATAGAAGTGAGAGTATCGGCGAGAGGCGTCTTCGTCTCGATCACGAACGGCGGGGGCGGCCCGTCGTAGTACGCTGGGCTGTCGAGATCCGCTCCGAGCATGAGGCAGAGGCCAGTGCTGGTCTCCGCCGCAACCTCAACCAGGAAGTCGTCGATCAGGTCCTCGTTGCTTTCGAGGCCGCCGATAATCATGGGGGAACGGAGCCAGCTCTCGCACTCCTCCTCCTCGACGGAGATGCTGGGACCGGAGATGAGGCTCGCGGCGAGCCTGCCTCCGAGGTACGAGAGCGAGCGCTCGACGTCGAGCAGCCAGTGCAGTGATACGGTGGTGCCGCCGGCGCCGGCGGACCGGACACTGACGTAGTCCCCGTATTTATTTAGGGACACTGCGGGGAACAGAGAGAGGGAAGAAGAGAGAGTGAGGGGGCCGCCCATGCCGTTAGGTCCGAACGCAACGCCGAGGTCGACGCCGTTGTGGGAGAACGAGAGCGACTTGTTGTTGAGATCGAGGTGCACTGTGAGCACTGCGTCGGCCTTGAGGGAATTCAGGGTGCCGTCGCCAAAGTTCACGCCGACCTTCTTGCCGTTGTGCCAGAGAGAGCCGTCGCCCTTGAGAGCGTAGCTGAGGCCCGAGGGCGACTGGCCCACGTGCCAGTTGGAGTGGGGGGAGGGGGGTGGCGAGGTTTCTCCGACTCCAAGAACGCCGATTGTTACGAACCCGGATGTGTCGCCACAGCGCAGAACGACCTCCCACGCGTGGACTCCGCTGCGCCAGCCGTGCTTGTTGATCGCCGTGCACCACTGGCCGTCGTAGGTCTTCTCCGAGTGCACGAAGCCGCTGCCCTCGTCCACCACGGTGCCGCCGCCGGACGGGTTCAGGTTTGCCGTGGTGAGGGCTACGATCCTAGAGAGGAAGTTGGCGCCGTAGGGGGACGACAAGGAGGTTGACGAGAAGTGAGTGTCGAGGAGAGCGACCTCGATGCCGGAGCGGTAAGTGCATATGATGGGGAACACCTCGCCCGATAGATCCGTGAACGCCACGCCCTCGTCCACGCCGTTCTTGTAGAAGCGCATCTCTCGGAGGTCCATGTCCACCTCGATCTTGATCACGTCGCCGGGGTGGATGCGGGACAAAGTGCCGAAGCCGGCCGACGTACCGTGGTACAGCTGGCCGTTGAAGGAGCGGCGCACCCACATGTTCGTGGACGACTCGTACGATGACGACACAACGGGCTTGGTGGCCACGCCGAAGGCGCTAGGGGGGTGGGGAGTAGGTGGGGGGGTGAGGGGAGGGGAGGGGGGGAGGGGGGAAGGGGGGAAGGGGGGAAGGGGGGAAGGGGGGAAGGGGGCTTACCTGCACTCGTCGTTCTGGCTGTCAGAGATCAACTTGAACTCCCAGGAGCACTTGCCGCGGCGGCAACCGATGTCCACGAGGCAGTGTTGCGATGTCGAGGACATTGATTTGATGAGCTTGCCGTCCTCCTCGATGGCAATCTCGTCGGACTTTGCCTTGGCGTCGAACCGGCCGTTCACAGAGACGGAGGAGTTGGAGGCGTGCCCTTCCGTGGACGAGTGGAGCTCGAAGTGCTCGACTTGAAGCAGCGCGGACTCGGACGTTCCGGCGGCGTCATTGGCGGCGTTCAGGGAGTTGATAGCGCTCACGAGCTTCACCAGAAATGGGAGGACCGGCGTAGCGAACCACATCTGGCCAGAGAAATTGTTAGCGATGGTGGCGGCCACTGGTAAGATTTGATGGAGGAGGGACGACTTAAGGAAAGGCTCAAGGGCTGCGAAGGTTCTCGATTTGGGGCCAGCCAGGGCTGAGTTGACCGCGTTGGCGAGGATGGTGCACGAGTGCAGCGCGTAGCACATGTACGCGACGGCGAGGCGCGGGTGCGTCTCGTGTCCGATGTAGGGGGGGGTCGGGTC
>Ga0307985_10000775_pt1 | contig 18358 bp, 15 predicted proteins | sample EllFjometageno80_FD_203155 | JGI IMG/M metagenome (GOLD analysis project Ga0307985, IMG submission 203155) | Marine microbial communities from Ellis Fjord, Antarctic Ocean - #80 | ecosystem: Environmental > Aquatic > Marine > Unclassified | place: Southern Ocean | collected 2014-10-09 | reverse complement strand
ACTCGTCGTCGTCCTTCGCTTCAGACACTCTGCCAGGCATCCTAAATCACTGTCAATCACTGCCACTGATGAGCAACGAGGCGCTCACGAGGCAGCAATAATGACAAAACCAGAATTGGACCCAAAACCTGTGAGTATTTGGCTTGTATTTTGAGTACCTATTACCGGTTGCAGCTCAAACGACGCACGCAAGGACACACGCACAGCCTCTGACTCCTACCACTGGTACGGCCATAGCCCCCCCCACATACTTTCGATTCACATACGTGCACCGAACTGACCCACTTCTTCTAGACCTTCCCGGCCAACAACCTTATTGTGCTCCATGTCAGTAGCCTCCATGATGCACCGCTTCCGGACGGCGCCGCCAACCTCCAAGACTGCACGCCAGGAAGCCCGCCAATCAGGCGCTGCTCCCGCCGCAATGTGGTTCTCGAAGAACACTACGGCGCCTCCCATGTCATCAAACCCCATGTCATCCAACTACGAGGACTCTGAAACACAAATACTGGACCAACTTGAAAACAGCGTTAGACGGAGTCACACCAGCGCGCCAACCTTGCGCAGCGCTGCTCCCGACAGCCGCGGCTCCATCGACGACATGATCGCCGCCGACATCGCCAATGCCGGCGCCCAAGCTAGGAGTCAACAAAGACCTCTCCAAAACGCCACAAACCCTGGCGCGAACCCCCCGCCGGCCACCTACATATCCCCACGCAGTCCCGCGGAGATCATGGCGAAGAAGCCTAAACAAGTGCCACGCTTCAGATTCCAGCCAGGTGCCGCGCTGTCCCCCCAGAAACCCGCCAAGTCCCCTTATTACAGCGACGAGGAGTCTGAGGATTTGGACTTTGACAGCGACGAGGACTCACCGGCGCGCCAAGCCACTGTGTCGCGCGGGGATGGGGGGTTCGGCGAGAGTTTGAGGCTGGCGACGTTCCGCGGCGGCGAGTCAGACTCGGATTCGGACGATACGAACCACTACGCGGGACGTGGGAAGAGTGCCTACAAGAGTAACTCGACGGAGTATGACAAGGAGAACGTGTTGCACGACGTTATTGCGATGGAGATGGGGGGGGGAAGGGACGACGAGTCTATCGCGAGCTCGGATACGCTGAGGGACAAGAAGAAGAAGAAGAGCAAGGGGAAGGGGAAGAACAGCTACTACAACTTCGGTGGCAGCAAGGGCGGCGCGACGACAGCCGCGGCGATCACGAGCGAGCTGGACGGGATCTGCGAGGCGCTGCAGGTGAGCAAGCGAGAGCTGAGGCGAGAGCGACGTAATGGCAACACGTTGCGACTAACGCTAACCCCCGTGCAGTCCAAGCTCGAGATGAACTACGGCGGCTCGGGAGGCAACCCGAGCGAGCAGATCTTCGGGGGGAACTACTTTGATTACGACACTGGATGCGGCGGCGATCTTCCGTTCACCATTGCACAGGTGGCGCAGGGCCTGGAGGACAGTCTGTTCACGTTCAATAAACTGTACGGCGACGAGGCGAGAGGGCAGATGAGCGAGGCCGCCGATGCGGGAGCCTCCAACCCAGCCTCTGAAGACGAAGGCGAGCCGAAGAAGAAGAAGAAGAAGAAGAAGAAGCAGCAGGACGAGGACGAGGACGAGCTGGAGTTCAGAGCGACGTCGGACACGAAGACGCTTGCGCCGTTGGCGACGTCGCTGGCGGCGCTGGGCGACGAGGAGCTGAGCCCGAAGAGCAGGGCGCGGGCGCTCGTTGCAATGCTCGAGACTGGCGAGCCGGTTGAGATGAAGAAGAAGAAGAAGGAGGAGGAGAACGAGAGCAGCGAGGACGAGGAGGGCCCGCAGTCGCCGCCGTACACGGAGGACGACGAGGAGAGCTGGTTCGGCGACGCGCAGGAGCAGACGCGGACGCACGCACACGAGCCGTACTCTTCGTACTCTCAGCAAGGCAGCAGCAGCGGCATGGACGGCATGGGACAGCCTTACGGACAGTTCACGTTGCTGAAGGCTAGCTGCGACATTGTGAATGATCTGGACATCGCCATGCTGAGCATGCAGAAGCGCATGGGGTACGCGGAGTTCGTCGTGGGCGACAAGAAGGTGCTCGTGACTGACGGCGACGACGAGGTCGAGGACGCCACGAAGGAGGAGAAAGATAAGGACGAGGAGGAGTTGATGAAGGTATTGGACGCCGAGGGAGAGGAGAAGGACGGCGGCGACAAGGACAAGCAGAAGAAGAAGCGGCTGGTCGTGAAAAGCAAGGAGGGCGACGAGGAGCTGTTTTTGGACTCGAGCGACGACTCCGACGACGACTTCGATCTGGGACCGGACGTGTTCGGGGGCACTCGGTTCGGCTGGGTTCCGAACGACAGCGGGAAGACTTACTACAGCGTCGACCCGCGGACACACACGACGAATCCTTACGTCGTCATCGAGAAGAACGAGGGCCTCACTTCCAAGCTGGAGGGATTGGAGAAACTGCTCGTGGACACGGCCGACGGGGACGACCCGCCCGCGCCCGTTGACTACCCTGGCGTGTCGGCGCCCACCATGTCTCCCAGGACTGCGAAGCAGCAGGCCAACTACAACGGAGGCGAGAGGTCGCCAAGGCTCATTAGCACCGACGAGGTCGTTTACAGGAAGCTGCGGCCAGACGGGGGAGGGGAGAGGGAGGGCGGGAGGAGCAGGAGTTCGAGGGGCAGGAGTCCGAGGGTCGTCACGACCGACGAGGTTTACCACCGGCGGTTCAGGCCGAGCTCGCACGAGAACGAGAACGTCAATACGCCCGTGACATTTGTTCGGGAGGGCGGGGGCGACGAGGAAGGGAGCATGCTGGGCATGCCCAACAGGGAGATTCACGCGTGGAGCTACGTGCCTCGGCACAGCCGCGAGTGGGAACTGAAGACGCACCTGAGCGATCAGTTGGGCGAGGGGGAGGACGGTGAGGAGCAGGGACGGCTGGATTCGTTTCCCAGCACTGAGTTGAGGAAGGGGCGAGGGCGCAGCATGAGCCCGAGGAGAGGACGGCGAGGAGGAGGAGGGAGCGGCTTCGAGTCGAACGGCGGGATGTGGGCGGGGAGCAGTATCAAGAGCGCTCGGAAAAGGTTGGACGAGTTCAAGAAGGCGAGGGGAGTCGTCAGGGATGAGTGGGAGGAGAACGTGGGGGGCGGGGAGCACGAGGAGATGAGCAGGGAGCGCATGCACGAGCTCACTGGGAGTCCGGAGAGGGGGGGAAGGGAGAGGGAGGGAAGAGATAGCGGCGGCGGAGGGGAGAGTTCTGCGAAGAAGGGGGGCAGTCTGGGCGTCGCCAAAGACAGGTTGGAGGCGTTCAGGAAGATGCGCGAGGAGCAGACAGCGCGAATGGGCTACAGCAAGAGTCATTACTAGAACACCCGCTCGCCAGCACTTTGCAAGGAACTCTTCGAGTACTGGTACAAGGGGTATTCAAATAATTTCAGCAAGCGTTGAGAAGGCAACGAAATAATATAAAACTTCTACTTGCTTTCGCTCGACCAGACCATGCCATCGTACTCCTCTATGACGGTCGCCGAGCTTCGAGCCTCGCTGGACGCCGTCGGGCTCGACTCGACCGGCCTCAAGACCGTTCTGGTCTCGCGCCTCGAGGCTTGTGAGTCCTTATTACAACATTGACCAAAACAATGATCAACCAATGACATCCAAAACGACCTCGGGGGCCACCCACTCGGGGCGACTCGCAGCGTCTTCAATGCAACGCTTGTGGTCATCTTAACCCATCTTCTCCTCCATTTCATAATGTCAGGAGAGACGAGATGGGCGCGCTCCTCTTGAACCCTTCTTCCGTCAATGAGTTGGCTCTATCCTGCTTCAACTACGCCGCGTTCATCTTGTGTTTGTACATGAAATCGCCGCTCATGGCCATCTCCATTGTTCTCATCAAGTAGCAGCTCGACATCTCGTACCTCACACCCTACTCCCGGGCCGCCCTTTCCAGCGACCTCTCCCACCTCGCCTTCCTCATTACTGGCGGCAACTCAGGAGTCGGCTACGGCGCGGCCACCACCCTCGCCTCCCTCGGCGCCCGCGTCATCATCGCCTGTCGCTCCCCCGAACGCTGTAGCGCGGCCGCCGCCGCAATCAGCGCCGTCACACGCGCCAACGTCCACACCCTCCCTCTCGATCTCGCGAGCCTTGACGCAATCAAGGACTTGGCGGCAGAGTACAAGAAAGCGAAGCACCCACCCTTAATGATGCTCTTCAACAACGCGGGATTGGGGCCCAGATTCGCCACCGCGCCCAGCGGCTCCCACAGAACCGCCGAGGGCCTCGAACTCGGTCTCGGTTCCATGCACTTCGGCCACTTCTACCTCGTGAAGCGCCTCCTCGCCGCTGACATAATCCACCAGTCGATCACCAAGATCGTCAACACGGCGTTCGCCGCCCCCTTGTTCGGCTCCTTCCACCCCTCCCTCTACAACGCCATCCCCGAGGGCGACTTACGCGGCGAGGTGACTGCGACGACGGGGTTCTGCATGTACACGCGCGCGAAGCTCGCGAATGTGTTGTTGACGAAGGCGCTCGCGGAGAGGGGATTCAGGAGCTGTTGTATGCATGTTGGGGCGGTGGAGACGAGTATTTGGGATGTGCCGCCGGTGCTTGCCAGTGTGCCCATTGTGTAAGATAGTTTGCAGTGGATTGTCGACAGGTACACTGCCGTGATCATGAAGAACTTGGAGCAGGGGAGCTGAGGGATGATCAAGTGCGCGCAAGTTGAAGGGCGCGCTAGATGAAGGAGTGGGGGGCGGGAATTACTTGGACGGGATGGGGAACGAGGGCGGGTGGGAGTCGGAGAGCATGAGGGACGACAAGTTGAGGGAGAGGTTGTGGCAGGTCAGCGAGATGTTCTACAGTTTTCAGTGGTGGCAGTAGTGAAAGCAGCGGTCTTCATCGTGCACCACACTAACGAACAAGTCAGTCGCGCTAGAGGTATGCTAAAGGTGCTCGAAACGAACGCTGAGTCGTGTGCAACATGTTTCTCCTAACTCAATCAATCACGTCTCTCTCTCTCCTTCCTCCTGTTAGGCCTGTTAGGGTCTCCCTCCTCCTGTTAGGGTTACTTCTTCTTCTCGTCGCTCCACCTCCACTTGCCGGTGGCGTCCTGAAGGTTCCTCGGGTCAATCGTGTACAGTACGCGCTGCAGCGTCTTGGTGGAGTTGAGCGTCTTGTGCCCCTTCGTCTGCTTCGACTTGTTCGCCGCCGACAGCAGCGGCTTGTACCCCTCCGCCACGATCTTGTGCTTCGATAGCACGTCGCGCACATTGCCGCCCGAGGGCACCCCGAACTGCGCGATCGGGCCGTTCTTGCGCACCTCCTTGACCACGAACACGTCGCCGGCGGAGTCGCAGATCGAACGGTTGAAGTCACAGGGGAGCAGCCCGGCCTTGCGGCAGAGCGGCAGGAAGAACTCGCGGTGCGCGCGATCGGAGAACGTGAAGCCGTTCAGCATTGTGGACTCGCGAGAGCGAGGCGGCAGTGGCGCGGTCTTCACCTGCTGCGTCGCCTGCAGCTGCGGCACCTGCTGCTGCGTTGTTTGCTGCTGCTGCTTTACCTTCTTCTTGGGCGGGGGTCGCTCCTGCTGCTCGTCGGCTTCAACTCTGTTAACCTTCTCCGTGAGGTCCGTGAAGAGGTGATCAAACGCGGCCTTGATCGTCGCGTCGCCCTTGAAGCGCTTCGACTGCTTCGCGAGGAACTTGCCGAAGGAGTGGGCGGAGTTCGGGACGATGTGGCCTGTCAGCGACGAGTGATTGACCTTGTAGTCGCCGAGGTCTTTGATTGCGTCGAGCACGTTGCCGCTGTTGGCTGCGGCGAACCGCGTTGCGAATGCGTTCATCGTGCTGACGGAGATGAACCGCGAGTCGACCCGTGCCACGAAGGAGAGGGGAAGAAGGATCTGGGGGAGTGGCAAAGGTGTGGGAGCGGACATTTGAGCGTTGGAGATGCGCACAGTACAGTAGGAGCACTCGTTTAATTGCCACTGTCGGGCGCACCTGCTGTTCACGTGTAGATTGAGCCCGCCACGTTGCAATGATCCCTGCTCTCAGTCTCTTCGCCTTCACACCTCTGCTCCTCCGCGCCGTCGTCACTCCCTCCCCAATCGCCACTCAATCCCGGCCCGTCCGCACGGCCGCAACGGCCGCAATCAGCAAAGCCTTGTCTTCTCAATCTGTGGACCCAGCACTCCTCAAAGCGCTCACTGGCATCGCCACAGCGGTGGAGCTCGTACAGGCCGCACTCAGAGTCAACTGCGAGGCCGCCGCGTACGCGAACAGCACGAACAATTCTGGTGATGATCAGCTGCAACTGGACATCTTGACCGACAATCTCAGGTAACCTCTTTGAAATTGCCTATATATATGCTTTGACTTCACGCTAACCCGCCAATACTCAGCTACGATGCACTGTTGAGCTGCGGCCAGTTCGAGAACGCCATCTCGGAGGAGACGCCGACGTACAAGCCGCTCACGCCAGGAGCGCCATACACGTGCAGCTTTGACCCTCTCGACGGCTCGTCCGTTATCGGCCCCAACTTCTCCGTCGGAGGTATCTACGCCATCTGGCCCGCCGCGCACTCCCTCGTGGGACACTCTGGCCGCTCGGTCCTCGCGAGCGCCGTGGCGGTGTACGGCTCTCGCACCACGCTGTTCGTGGGCGTTCGTGACTCGCCGCACGCTCTCGAGTTCACGCTCGTCGGGGCGGAGTGGGTGTTGTCGGCGCCGGTTGTGCAGCTCGCGAAGGAGGCGCCGAACAAGATATTCGCGTTTGGGAACCTCAGAGCGAGCAATGACAGCCGGAAGTACAACGACTTGCTGCAGTTTTACCTGAGCAACCGGTACACGTTGCGCTACACCGGCGGCATGGTGCCCGACGTGATGCACATTCTCAGCAAGAAGGGCGGCGTGTTCACGAACTGCTCAAGTAAGAAAGCGAAGGCGAAGCTGAGGTTTCTGTACGAGATTGCGGCGATCGCGTTGCTGGTGGAGGTTGCTGGGGGGGGTGCGGTGGATGAGAGCGGGAAGGCCATGCTGGACAATGTGTGCGATGACGACGACATGAGAGTCGGCGGATGCATCGGGAGCCAGAGCGAGGTGGTGAACTTTCTGAAGATCATGGGAGACGACGAGGCGAAGACGGACGGGCAGCTGAGCGACGAGGTAGAGGCGAGGATGAAGGCCGGGGAGAGCATTGAGAGCATTTTCAAGTAGAGTGGTTTCGAGTAGAGTAAAGACCACTTCGCGATCAAGGCTTGTTTCACGTTGAAAGAGAAGGAGGGGGAGAAGGAGGAAGAGTCGTAGCCATGAGATGCTCTCTCGTGGAGATGATGCACGTTCGAACTTGATTTAATATAAAGTTTCATGTAATAATTAGGAGTGCAGTTGGTGGCTGGCGAAGAATTTTAGAATTTGTAGTGTGTTTAGTAGTAGTATCAAGAAATCAGCAAAAAAGTGGCTGTTCTGAGTAAGTGCTGGCGATTTTCTTCTTTCCTCCACTCACGCGCACCATTAGCATCAGGTGAGCTCTCGATTTCTCGCCCTCATCCTCCAGCAGCTGTGGGCGAGGCAGCCCTGTATTTTTGAGAAAAAACGGTCAACATCTTTGCGTACTTAATTTTTGCACTTATGGAGCATCGTGCTCGTTTGGGCATTACGCCGATCCCGAGCTCTTCTTTCTCCCTCAACGTCCCCCTACTGCACCTCACCTCCCCGCCTTCTTGCTCAGCACGTGGCTCACGCCCACAAACATCGCAACCCCGAACACGACGCCCGCAAAGAAGCCTTTGTGCAGCATCGCATCCTCCTCCCCGCCCATGACGGCGTGCGTCGCCTTTACAATTTCCCTCCGATCCTTCCCGCCCCTCTCCACAGGCGCCTTGCTGTCCCCCCCGTCCTCAACCCGCGCCCATCTGCCCGTCTTGCACCCGAATCCGCACCCTCCCACGGCGTCGCTCACAGTCGGGTACGGGTGAATGACGCCGCCGATCCCGTTCTGTCCAAGCGGAATGCCGAACTGAATCGCTATCGTCAGCTCGCTGATCATTTCTCCCGCGTGACTCGCAACAATCGTCCCCCCGACAATCTCCTCAGTTCCTTTCCTGCAGTGAACCTTGACGAACCCGCCCTCCCCATCCTCCTCGTCGCAAATAGCCCGATCATTCCCCCTCAACTCGCTCGTGTACGTGTCAAACTTGCCCTCCTCATGCTCGTGCGCGTACTCGCCCACGTGGGCTACCTCCGGGCTCGTGAACGTGCACCACGGCACCACCATTTTGCTCACCCGCCGGTCGCCTCCGAAGAGAGCGTTGTCCACGACCATCTGCGCCTGCGTGCCGGCCATGTGCGTGAACTAAGAGGGGAGGGTTAGAGAGGGTAGTGGGGGCTGAGTTGGAGGGGGGAGGAGCGAGCGAAGGGGCTAGTCAGTGTGGTTCGCGGCTTACCTGAAGCGTGCTCGCGCAGTCCCCGACCGCGAACACGTCCTCGTTCCCGACGCTCCTCATCCAGTCATCAACCACCACAAGCCCGCCCTTCTTCTCGTCCACCTTCACGCCCGCCTTCTCCAGCCCCAAGTTCCCTGTGTTGGCGCGCCGACCGGTGGCGATCAAGAGCAAGTCGCACAGGATCTCGCCCCCCTCGTGCACCAGTCCAATCTCCGGATACTTGTCATCATGGCAAGGCCGTTCTGGCGTCCACCCTTGTTTGTTCTGTTTCACTCTGACGTTGCTCACTTTCACTCGACTCATGAAAGTCACCCCGTCCATCTCGAGACTTTTCTGCACCGCGGCTGCCGCGTCCGGGTCCTCCTTCGGGAGCGGCGCCGCGCCCCTCAATACGACCGTGACTTCGCTCCCGAGGAGCGAGAGAGCTTGCGCCATTTCGAGACCGATGGGACCACCGCCCATCACGACGACACGGGGGGGGAGGGCGGTTATGTTGTAGAGCGTTGCGTTGGTGTGGTAGGGGACAGTGGAGAGGCCAGCGATCTGAGGAGGGATGGCAGCGACGCCGCCGACGGCGATGACACACTTGCCGAAGACAATCTTGATCTCGGCATGGACCTGGCAGTCTGATGAAGGAACGATGGAGAGGGAGTTGGGACCGGTGAAGACCGCGGTGCCTCGGAACACGGCGCAACCGACGCTAGAGGTGGTGCTCGCGGCGTCCGCCGGAGCGATCTTCGCGCGCGCCACCCTCAGGCGTTCCATAACATCAGAGAACGGCACAATTGTTCCGTGTTTCGCGGCCTTGGCAGCGCGCAGGAGGGCCTTGGAGGGCACGCATCCGACGTTCAGACAGTCGCCACCGGCAAGGTGCTTCTCAATGAGGGCCGACTTGAAGCCGCGACGGGAGGACTGCTTGGCAGACACAAGACCCCCGGCTCCAGCTCCAATGGACACCAAGTCGTAGTAGAACACGCCGTTGGCGGGAGGCGTGGGGTTCGTCCAGAGCGGCGCCACGGCGTCGAGCAGCGCGGCGTTGTGCTTGTCAGGCGGCCAGCATCCCGTCTCTTTACTGTCTCCTCCCCAGGGCTTGTTGGCCTTAAGCACATCGGCCAACCTACTGTCGTGGGAGGCGTAAGAGGATCCGACGTTGTCGCGTTCTGGCATTGTAGATAGGGGGTGCTGTGGGGTATTAGAAAGGTTTGGGGCGATAACTGCGGGGTTTCGGCTCTCACTTTTGACAGAAATGGCTACCTTGTCAGATATACCACTCTGAGATCAGACGATCCTCGGCTTCTTCTATATTGCTCACACAACATAAGGCATACCACGCTGCATACCACCATAGCGGGCAGCACAAAAGACCATTCTGTCATAACAACATGCAACTGTTGTGGTTTTTTAAGCAGCTTTCCTCTCCCTCTCGTACACCTTCCTAACCGACCCCGCCCCCTATCTATCATGTGCCGCGCGCCGTGCACAGCACCCGAACAGTCCTCCCTATGCTCCGCAGCTCAAGCAGATGTCCTCGTCGTCCTGCGTCTCGAGTCCATTGGTGCTCGGCATGTCGCCCAGCACCTCCTTCTCCGCCATGGAGTCCTTCCTGACCTTGTTCTGCGGGGCCTCGTTCTCGATGTTGGCCGCGTTCGTCTCCGCGAGCTGCGCCTGGTCCACCGTGAACTGGATCGCCTTCGCCTTGGGCTGGGTCCTCAGGTAGTACATGCCCGTCTTGAGGCCCTTCTTCCACGCGTAGAAGTGCATGCTCGTGAGCTTGCCCGTCGTCGGCGCGCCGATGTGGATGTTCAAGGACTGGCTCTGGCAGATGAACGCTCCCCTGTCGGCGGCCATGTCGAGGATGCACTTCTGGGGGATCTCCCACACCGTCTTGTACAGGTCCTTCACCTTCTTGGGGATCTCGGCGCAGCCCTGGATGGACCCTCCGTCAGCGATGATCTTGTTCCGGACGGAGCTGGTCCACAGTCCCATCTCGGTCAAGTCCTTCAGCAAGTACCTGCGAGCGAAGCGATAGGGTTAGCGCAGGTTGAGCGAGTGAGCACAGGTTGAGCGAGTCATCGAGTCATGCTCGCTTCGCTCGCGCGTCCCGCTAGCTCTTGTACGTACTTGTTCACGATGGTGAACTCGCCCGCGAGCACGCGGCGGTTGTACATGTTGCTCGTGAACGGCTCGGTGCTCTCGTTGTTGCCGAGGATCTGGGCGGTGGAGGCGGTGGGCATGGGTGCCATGAGCAGACTGTTGCGCATGCCGAACTTGGCGAGCTTCTCCTTGAGCTCAGCCCAGTTCCACTTGTCGGACGGCTTGACGTTCCACATGTCGTACTGGAGCTGGCCCTTGCTCGCCGGGCAGCCGGGGTACGTCTCGTAGTGTCCGAGCTTCTCCGCGAGCTCGATGCTCGCCTCGACTGCGCCGAAGTAGATCGTCTCGAATATGTCCTTGTTCAGCTGCTTGCCGGGTGCGGACTCGAACGGGTACCGCATGATGGCGAGGCAGTCGGCGAGGCCTGCGATACACATGTGTGAGCAAAGGGGGACTTTGTTTGAGGAGAGAAGGGGGGAAGGAACTTACCCTGAACGCCGATACCGATCGGGCGGTGCCTGAAGTTGCTCCTCTCCGCCTCCTCAACGGGGTAGAAGTTCTCGTCGATGACCCTGTTCAAGTTCCTCGTGACGACCTTGGAGATCTCGTAAAGCTTCTTGAAGTCGAAGCCGTTCTCCAGACTCGCGAACTTGCTTAGCGAGATGCTCGCGAGGTTGCACACCGCGATCTCGTCCGGCGCCGTGAACTCCACAATCTCCGTGCACAAGTTGCTGCACCTGATCGTGCCCAAGTTCTGCTGGTTGCTCTTCCTGTTGCAAGCGTCCTTGAACAGCATGTACGGCGTGCCGGTCTCGACCTGGCTCTCGAGAATAGCGAACCAAAGCGTCTGCGCCTTGATCGTCTTCCTGCCCTTCCCGCTGCTTTCGTACGACTCGTACAGCTTCTCGAACTCGTCGCCCCAGGTGTCCGCGAGGCCGGGGCACTCGTTGGGACACAAGAGCGTCCAGTCGCCGTTCGTCTCGACCCTCTTCATGAACAAGTCAGAGACCCACATGGCGTAGAACAAGTCCTGTAATAGATATGTGTGAGCCACGTGTTCACGAAGGGCGGCGCAGTTGCTCGCGCGTTCGCTTGTCGCTCCCTCATGTTGCCAGCTCTCCCACTTACCCTCGCGCGGTCGAGCTCGTTCCCGTGGTTCTTCTTAAGGTCAAGGAACGCGAAGATGTCCGCATGCCACGGCTCCAAGTACGCCGCGATGGACCCCTTCCTCTTCCCTCCCCCCTGGTCGACGTACCGCGCCGTGTTGTTGAAGACGCGAAGCATGGGGACGATGCCGTTGGAGGTGCCGTTCGTGCCGCGAATGTAGGAGTTGGAGGCGCGGATGTCGTGGATCGCGAGGCCGATGCCGCCGGCGTGCTTGGAGATGACGGCGCAGTTCTTGAGCGTGTCGTAGATGCCGGAGATGGAGTCCTCCTTCATGGTGAGGAGGAAGCACGAGGACATCTGGGGGGTGGGGGTGCCGGCGTTGAAGAGGGTGGGGGTGGCGTGCGTAAAGTACCTGCAATAGATAGTGTGAGCCAACGTGCATGTGTACAGGGGGCGGGCGGCGTTGGGCGCTCCCAGCGTCAGCGCTTCTTACTTCTCAGACATGTAGTTGTACGTCTCCAGGACGGCGGGGATGTCCTCGCCGTGAATCCCAACCGCAACCCTCATAATCATATGCTGCGGGCGCTCCGCGATCTTCCCGTTAACCTTGAAGAGGTACGACTTCTCGAGGGTCTTGAAACCGAAGTAGTCAAACTCGAAGTCGCGGTCGTGGATTATGGCGGAGTCGAGGACGGCGCTGTGCTTCATGACGATGTCGTAGCACTTCTGGGAGACGAGGGGCGCCTTCTCCTTCGTGATGGGGTGGACGTAGTCGATGAAGATCTGCATGTTATCGGATAACTTCTTGGCGGTCATTTTATGGAGGTTGGAGACGGAGATGCGGGCGGCGAGGATGGAGAAGTCGGGGTGCTGGGTGGCGTTGTAGGCGGCGGTTTGGGCGGCGAGCTCGTCGAGTTCGACCGTCGTGACGCCGGGGTACACGCCTTGGATGACCTTCTGGGTGATTCTCACGGGGTCCACGAAGCGGGGGGAGAGACCGTAGCAGAGCTTGGCGATGCGGGAGGTGATCTTGTCGAAGTGGACTTCCTCTTTGCGACCGTCGCGCTTCATTACAAACATGGCCCTGCACGAAGGAGAGTGGCGTTAGTGTTTTGTGGGAGAAGGATTGAGTCAGGTAAATAGAAGGGGGGAAACATGTTTATATCCGGGGTGTTGCTGATACGCACAACGAAACTATTTTGATATATCGATGTGTGCAGCAGTTGGGTTCAGGAATTGTCGGATGGCATGGTCAATGTTTGTTACTCAACGATGTCGTCTTGGCCGTATTTAAGGTGGTTGCTTGGCGTTCTTTCCAATTTCTAATGAGGCCGACACTGATTGTGCTTGCTGGAGAGCGCTCAAGGGTACTCTGGATGGGGAAATGATTTACGTGGATGTAATCTCACGTAACATCACAATTCACAAAAGCGGCATAGTCAACGTACATTGTTAGAGTGCTGTTAGGTGGTAAGAGTGGTTTAAGGTTCTAGCTTCGCGCCAGAAGCTAGAACTCGCGCCCGACTAAAAGTCGCGATACACTCGACACACTCAGCACTGGGGAAGCGCATGCCCCCCAGGTGCCAAGAGGTAATGTGGGGGTAGAATGGTGCGGCGGGTGTTTGCGAAGGATAGCTGGGCTGGGACGCTAACTAGATTGCCAGTAGCTTGCCGGTAGATGATTACTTTGTTAACAACTCTCTAATCCGTCGCGTTGCTTGCACTCGCTTCGCTCCCAAACACCGACAAAAACAAACCCCTCGCTGCCAGCACCAGCACCCGCCGCCGCTTCGTTGAAGACCCCGATCCCCATGTATATAATGATGCACTAAATACACAACAAGCCAGCCAGCCGCTACACATGCCGCTGGACACGCCCACTCCCTGGTCCAAGAAACACAAGGCTGTGACCAAAGCAGCCGCCGGTGGGCTCTCCTACAGCCTCTCCAACTCCTTCGCTGAGCCATTGACAACAAAGGAACTTATCAAGTTGACCCATGACCGGGGGGATCAAACATTAGTCGATGAATACTTGGATCATTCCTTGCGATACACTGCCAACGGCGGCTCACTAGATCTACGCACGGCGATATCAGACCTCTACTCGTCCGCAATAACCCCCGCCCACATCCTAGTGTTTCCTGGAGCTCAAATTGCTCTCAAAACAGCGGCAGTTGTGCTCGCGGGAGACGTCGCTTCGCACGCGATCGTGTTCACGCCGGGGTATCAGTCGGTGCAGGAAGGGCCGGGGCACGCGGGGGGGCAGGTTACCAAGATCGAGCTTAGCGCGAGGGATGGATGGCAGATTGATTTGGGGGAGGTTGAGAAGGCTATTAACGAGAACACCAGGTATATTGTTTGCAACGAGCCGTATAACCCGGGGGGGACGTTGATGAGCGCTGCGACTCAGCGGGGGCTCGTCTCGCTGGCCTCGAAGAGGGGGATCCATATACTGTGCGACGAGGTGTACCGTCTTCTGGAGCATGATCCAGCGGATCGGTTGCCGGCTATGGCGGAGGCGTACGGGAAAGGGTTGAGCGTTGTCACGTTATCGAAGCCGTGGGGGGGCTGCGGCGTGAGCATTGGCTGGTGCGCGTGCCAAGACTTGGAAGTGTTGGAGCGGATGACGGACGTGCAGTATTTCGACTGTGCGTGTATGGGACGCGCGAGTGAGCTGCTGGCGATCATGACGTTGCGCGCAAGTGAGGTTATACTGGCCAAGAACTTGGGGATCATAAGGGAGAATCTGGTCCTGCTGCAGCGCTTCGTAGAGGGGACGTACAGGGATCTTTTCGAGTGGGTCAAGCCGTGTGCTGGCGCGATTGCTTTCATTAAGTTCAAAGGCCCAATGACGAGCAACGAGCTCGGGGCGCAGTTGGCGCTCGTAGGGATCTCCATCAAGCCAAGCTATTGTTTCACGGACGAGGTTACTACTGCGAACGATTACTTTCGAGTTGGGTTTGGGGAGATTGTGTTTAAGGATGCGTTGGAGAAGCTCGGGGAGTTCGTTGAGGAGCGCAAAGAGGAGTGGAGGGCGGAGATGATGCGGGAGGAGCGGGAGGAGCGGGAGCAGGAGGAGCGGGAGCAGGAGGAGCGGGAAAAGGAGTGCGAGGCGATGTATCAAAGAGGCGAGCGCATGGAGCGGGGGCAGGGAATCTAGGAGTAAACGTTGGGGCTCTATTTGCGCCACCGAACTACCGTGTTGCCGAACGGCATCTTGGCCATGTGAGATCCCACCGGCAATCTCTTCGATGGCAGTGATGTTTTGGTGCGCGAGGAGGTCTCGTACAAGCTGAACAGTGAGGGGAAACTGCAGGCCTGCAGTGGCTGGATTGTCTTCGGTGAATGGGAAGACGAGGTCGCCGTCGTGGCAGCCCACTTGTCGCGCAGAGGAACGTGCAGTCCAAGATGAAGTCAAAGGGATCTTGTTCTTCGGTGAAGAAGTCGTAGCATTTAGGTGACACGGTCGGCGCCAGGTCTGCCGCCGTTAAGCCATTCTTAGGGTTGAACGTGGGGCCATCAGCGTGCCCGTGTGAGCTTCGAGAGACCGATCGTGCCGCCACCTGGTCAACCCCAGAGCAAAACAATGTTATCCATCCGCTTCTCAGTTCATGGTCTATTTTAAGCAAGGTTGGCACCCAGTAGTAGTCTCCATAATAATATAACAAACAGTTTTTTTATCGTGCATACCCGTTCTTCTTCTTTCTGCTTCTCGGCGGATTCGGCGTGATCTTCGGCGCCACCTCCACCCCTCTACTCGCCTTACTCGCCCTACTTCCCTTGCTCCTCTGACTCTTCTCGTCCCCGTCCGGATTGTTGTACATGGCGAGCTCCTCGTCAAGCCTTCTCAAGCTCTTCAGCAGCTTGTTCTCCGACTCGTGGGTCGCGTCAAGACTCGCCGTGCCGTGACTCCCGGCGTCGCTGACCTCACCTACCCTAACCGAGCGAGGGGAGGCAGCCTGCGCCGCCTTCCGAACAGGGCTCTCGCTCTGCGTCACCCCCGACATCCCCAGCACCCCCGGCGCCTCCGGTACGCCCGCCATCTGCCCCCTCTGCATCATCTGCATCATCATCATCATCTGCGCCTGCTGCTGCATGAAGAACTGCTGCGGCGTCATCCCGTTCATGACAGTAGCCCAGTCCTCGCCGTGAAGATGTTCCGGCACAACTGCGGCTGGAACCGAGGCGAGGTTGCTAGCGAACCCGGGCTTAACGATTTCTCGACCGTCATCCTGAACGTGCACCGGCGGCGCCGTCTTCTTTGGGCTTTCGTGCTTGATGTCGTGCTTGATGTCGTGCTTGATGTCCTTCTCCTCTCTCGGTGTTACCAACCCTCCGATGTTCTCCACAACTCCCACCATCAGCTGCCCCCCCTGTCCGTAGACGTAACTCCCCACCTTCCCGAATCTAACCTTCTCCCTCTCCCCCCCTCCCTCCTCCTCGAACTCCTTCACCAACCACTCCATCCCAACTCCACAATACTCCACGCCCACCACACAGTCCCTCGGCAACCGCGGATGACACCCCAGCAACTCCACCAAGCAGTCCGTGACGCTCTCGGCGCCCGTCGGCGTGCTGTAACTCGGCCCGATGAAGTTCCCATTTGGCACTACACGCTGCACAACTACCGGCGGCGGCGCGCCGGCGACCTGCACTTTGTCGTCCCGCCATCTCTGGTTGATCTTCCGTGGCGGCGGAATGCTCGTCTTCCTCAGCGGCGGGATGCTCGTCTTCCTCACCGGCTGCTTTGCTGGCCTCGGCGAGGGTTCGCGCGAGTGTTCGGCGACGCGTGAGGGTTTAGGAGAGGGGGAGCGCTCCACCGAACTCTCAGTCATGTCGCTCACTTCGCTAACCTCCCTCTTCCCCCTCTTCGCAACCTTCACCTTACTCCTCCCCCTCGGCTTCTGAATCCCCGTCTCCTTCCCACTCCCCTTCCCCTTAACCTTCTCGACCGCCCTTCGCTTCTCCTCGGCGACGAGCCTCGCCCTCCGTACAGCCACGCTCTCCCTTGTCGAAGGGTTCGCGATCGACGGCCCCGCGCTCGCCACTGACGGCTCCGCGCTCGCCACTGACGGCCCCGCGCTCGCCACTGACGGCTCCGCGCTCGCCACTGACGGCCCCGCGCTCGCCACCGACGCCGCGGAGGCGACCACTGGTACGTTCTTGCTATACCGAGTTATCTTGCCCTGCGGCGCATTGTTCTGCGGCACATTGTTCTGCGACGCATTGTTCTCTTTACTCCCAAGACTTATCGCGTCCTTCTGTTTAGCACCTTTCTTCCTCGGTCCCTTCTTCGCAACCCTTCTCCCAACGGCATCATACCCCACCGGCAATACCCCATCCCACAATCCCTTAAACCACTTCACTAAATCCAAACAATCCGTCGCCATCCCCCGACTTAACCTTCCAGCGTCGAACCCCTTCTCGATTCCAACACACGTCAACACTCTCTGAAACTCCTTCCAGTTATTCAGAACCGCCACTTCCGTAACCGGTGTCCCAAACTTAACCCGACTTGGAATCAGGTACAGACTGTCAGTTAACGCATCAATAATCTGACAAGCGTGACTCCCCGTCCCGAACTCCGTAATCTTCGTCATTTTACCGTCGCCGGAGAGCACGAGTGACTCGTTCAACCACTTCAAAAGCATCGGTTTACTTGCAGGAGCACCACCTCTGGCTGCTTGTGCTGCATGGTGGAGTTTCGCGGTGGAGAACGGCCGTGGGGGGGGCGGTGACACTGAGGGCATCGTAGGCCGGGGGGGGTGGGGGGGTTGGGGCGTAGGGGGCCAAGAACGGCTGTGGGTGGCGTGTGGCCGTGTCAAGTTTCAAGATTATGTCATTTCTACCTGACCCTTCGTTCTTATAACATTCCGCAATCCGCTCGCATACGAGGAGCGACGTGGCTGGTGAAACACCGTTCGTCCGTTCACTCTCACACCATTAGCGGTGCCTTAAACATCATTCACCGCGGCCTTCATAACATGTCATAGTAATAGCAATCTACCGGCAATCTAGTTAACCCTAACAGTGTCCGCCAAGCTATTCTTCGCAAACATCCGCCGCGCGATTCTACTCCCGCATCACCTCTTGGCACTCGGTCGTGACCTCTATGTCTGGATGACTGGGCACGATCATCGGGTGACACCGATCACAGCGCGCGCGATAACCGAACGAGCAATCTAGGGAAAATATTCATTTCCCCCCACAACGAAACTAATAACAATATGTACGTAACCACACTGGCAGTATCAAAACATGCCCTCCTCCTACCCTACTGCCTGGATTAGTGATTTTTGAACAATCTACCCGCCGCCATTACCCCCTCTGACCGGACGACGGATTTCTATTTTTTTTCTATTTATCCGGAGTGCCTTCACGTCCCCTCTCATCCGCTAACACCCCACCCCACGCTCCCCAGGAAGCTCGCTCTTGCCGCCACCATCATCGCCACCGCCTCCGCCACGGCCGAGTTCTCCCAGTACCTCACCAAGCACGGCAAGGTCTACCAGTCACCTGCCGAGCACTCCAAGCGCCTGGGCATCTACGAGTCCAACATGGCCTCCTTCGCTCTTAAGAACGCCGCCCTCAAGGCCGCCGGCAAGGACGAGGTCCACGGCGCCAACATGTTCACCGACATGACCTTCGAGGAGTTCCAGGCCGAGCGCCTCGGTGGCGTCAAGTTCACGGCTGAGGACTTCCCCGAGTTC
>Ga0307985_10000774_pt1 | contig 18371 bp, 23 predicted proteins | sample EllFjometageno80_FD_203155 | JGI IMG/M metagenome (GOLD analysis project Ga0307985, IMG submission 203155) | Marine microbial communities from Ellis Fjord, Antarctic Ocean - #80 | ecosystem: Environmental > Aquatic > Marine > Unclassified | place: Southern Ocean | collected 2014-10-09 | reverse complement strand
CCAGTAAGGTCAGGGCCCGCAGGACCTATATTAAATCCAGAACCTGCAGCACTGCCGGTAGCTCCCTGATATACCGGTCCAGTATTTCCGAAAGCACCGGGATTTACCGGCCCGGTGGTTAAAGCCGGAGTTGCTGCTGCCGTCGCATTTACGATCTGTGCGGAGGGGTCTGGGACGAAGTCACTGAATAAGTTACCGTCTCCTTTCCAGCCCGCGCCAGACGCGCTCGAGCTAGCGCCTTCCAGTGCTTGTCCAAAGCGGGCACCGGGGCTAGCCGCCGCCGCTTTAACGTTGGCACCAAAGCTACCTTCCGGTCCGGAAAAACCTGAGAATACGGCGCCCACAGCACCTCCAATAAGGGCCGACTTGAAGGCGTCCCCAAGGGAGCCGCCACTTATAAGCGTTCCGATACCAGAACCCAACGCTGCTCCCCAAATAGGCCCCAGTGGGGTCAGGGCGAGTACAATAGGCAATACGATTGGAATTACTTTCCGGAGAACCTTACCAATCTTTCTTATAATCTTGGAAAGGGAGCCAAACTCCATTAATCCCGTCTCAGGGTTAATACTATTGGCTTTACTACCCACAACGTACTGTTCTGGGTCTTCGATCCCATCATCACGTAATTTCTTTAAAATCTGTGCTTTTAACCGGGGGTTGCTCTCGAACAGCGTTAGAGGGATAACCAACTCACCTGTTTGAATGTGTGCAACACTGTCATCGCCAAAGCGACCGTGGCCCGCCATCTTTTTTGCGACCTCCGTGAACTGTGCCAATCCGCCGTCGCCAAATTCTTTCTTAGCTTCGTGCGCGGCAAGAACGGCCATGTCTTCTGCGGACATGACAAAACCACCAATACCACCTTCCGGAACCTCTAGTTCCTCGGAGGTATCGACGTCGTCTTTAGTCTCGTCCTCGTCATCGTCTACTTCAGGCGCCAGAATGGTTACTTCAGGCTCTTCAACGATCACTTCAATTTTTTCTGCTAATGCTGTCATTATCCCGCTCCACCAGTAATACTTTCAGGCATGGTCACCTGTATGATTGTACTTCTCTTCTCTTCTCCAGTCCACGAAGTTCCGCATTGGATGCACTTTCCTTTAGGATAAGATGCAATTTCCGTCGGTGTATTCACTGTATTGTTACAATTAGCACAGTGAACCTCGTCGAGGCTAGTGGAAGGGTTCCATTGGCTGCCATCAGGCATTGTTAAAATAGTCATGTTATCGTTACCGTGGCTTGACCCACGTCTCCCGTTGCTTGTGATCCTCTGGCGTATGGCAAGTTGGCAACTGTAATGCGTAACTCATCACCATACTGAAAAATACCGCCTAGCGGAAGAGCATAGTTGTCTGTTTGCAGGTTCGGCAGTGTCAGCGCAGAGGCTTGCCAAGGTCCCGGGTTGTTAACTTGTTGCAGAAACACCGAAAAGGCTCGCATAACCTCGGCTTGGTAGCGTTGGTCGTAGCTCTCAGGGGGGATTGGAAATAAAGGTTGTACTAGCCCTCTACTCATCGTCGGCCATCCGGTCTTAAATCAACCCGTGGTGTGCCTAAACGCCATTCCACTCCAGTGTCTGAAGAATTAATCTTAAAAGCAAAAGACCGGCCCCGTAATCTAACAAAAACTTGGTCCGTAAATTGTTCAACTGGAACAGTTGCAGATCGGGTTACCGTGTTGCTTTGGGTACTAGTATACGCTGTCCCGGGGAATTGTCTTGCTTCTAATGTCATTGATACGGACGGTGAAGGCGAACTGGACCCGTCAAACGTGATATCTGGGATCAATTTGGTTAAAAAGACGAAATTGTCTCCTGCACCAATCGACATCTGACTACTTTCAATATAAGAAGCGATGGCCGCGGGTGGATTAGCACTCCCGTCATCTTGTCCGAATTCATGGTAGTACAGATACCCGTTTAAAGAGGCCGCAACCGGGTATTGCGCTATCCCGCGATCCACCCAAACGGACCGGTCGAGGTTACCGTAGTACCACGCCTTCTCTTGGTAGTTGTAAATAACGTATTTGTCAATACTTTCTGAACTTGCGGAGGGGTAAAACCACCATACTTCCGAAAAGCTAGAGTTTACGCCGCAGGTTACTTTTTCCGACTGAGAAAGGTTAAAGTCTCCAAAAACATAGGATCTTACCGAACAAGGTAATTTTTGCACCTGTCCTGAGTACAGGTAAAAGTCCTCGTCACCCATCCAAAACACCATGTCGTCTACAGCCACCGCTGAAAGCGGGCTGGCAATGGTGATGTTTTCAGATATTAAACTAATACCAAAGGTGAAAGGAGGGCCTAAGTACTGCATCGCGTGTAGCGAGCGGTCTGTGAACACAAGAATTTGCTGGCGTGTTTCAACCGCCATGATAATCTCGGAACCTGTACCAATACGTAGGTCGCCTGCGGTGTTAGTAGCTTGCGCCGACCACGCTAAGGGGTTCTCTTGGTCTGAAAAACGGATCAAAAGGGGGTCTTGGACGCCAATATCATTCTGAGCATCGCACCCAAACACAATAACGTGCCTGTCGCGATCTGAAATTAAGACCTGTTTGGCTATCGTTGGCGTTGTGGAGTCAGCTCCCGCTAACGAGGAAAGCGCCACGGCCCGCTCAAAGGGAGCCGAGCTGGTTGATTTATCCCAATAGTAGATACCACCATTGCGGACGTTAATTATTAAATCTTCACCGAAGTTGTCGTTAGACCAGATACGCAGGATGTCGCCAACCACTGTAAGGCTAGAACCTGAGCCCCACGTGCCACGGCCCCACAATCCTGCTCCCCAACCTGTTCCGGAAACGGTTGTGTCCAAGCCCGTTACAATTTGGTATTCCCCCACAACAGAACCACCACCGTTCCCGGTGTCTGACCCGTTTGCTACGACCGGGACAGGGGTGTATTGCCCGTCGACGGTGATGCTGTCCGTCGTGCCCACTTCTCTGGCGACAATAGTGAAGGTGTCCGTGCTTGGAACGCCTACAATTTGGTATTCTTGGTTCAACACTACGGCAGTGATGACACCGCCTAAGGACACAGCGCCCGAAAACGTAACGAAATCGTTCTCAGTAGCCCCGTGATCAGCGTCTGTTATGGTGAGAGTAGATGAGCCGTTGGCCGCGGAAAACGTGACGTCGCCCGCGGCAGTTACTTCGCGTATAGGGGTTATGTCTGCATAGCCCCCGCCCTCCTCAATGTAATACTTGAGGTGAGTTCCGACACCTATGTAGCCGCTGCCGTCTAAAGCAACAAACGGGTGAAGTGCACGGGCTGTGCCTAAAAAGCTTTTGTTGGACAGCTTCTCCCATCCGCCTATCTTTTCAGGTGTGCCGAACCGGAATCTCACTTTGTCACAGTCGTACCAACCCCCTTCGTTTGAATACGAAGTGGTCTCTCGGTTTACTCCCGGGCGGAACTGTAACTTAGTAAGGGGCATATCATCCTTTCACTAATTAAGGGGTTACCACGGTAGTGGTTCTGGCGTAGGCGACACAGGCGGCGTGACCATCGAGTTGATCTGTCCTTCCACGCAACCTTCTGCGCCAGACACTCCGTTTTCACCCAGCTCGGCAGCAACCCATTCTAAAACAAGGGCTTCTGTCAGGCTCGCGTAAGGCACAAACGTAGGGCCTTCTTGCTGCGAAAAGAGAGATGTTCCCTCGATCTCCGCAACATTGGTACCGTCGGTACCGCTGCAGAGCCATTGCGCATCGACAACGTAATCCGGTTCGGGGGTCTGTAATACGGACATGCTTTCAATTGTCCAAGTGTATGTGATAGCCATGGTTATATTCCTTCTAGGATTAATAGACGGGCCTCAAGGGCCTCGTTCTGGGTGGAGAGGTCTTGTATTGCTTTTACTAATACGGGTATGAGCGCCGCTTCTGCTACTTCTTGAGAACCATCATCACGATCATCCCAAAGTCTAAAACCATCTTTAAGTCCAGACTCAGCGTCAATTGCCGCCTTAACTTCTTGGGCTATAAACCCGTGGTTCGTTTGGGTGTTTTTAAATATCTCAGTTGAGCCTTCTTCATAGGCATCAAAGTTTTCTGGCAGGTCTCCTAGCGTCCTGTAGTTCCAAGTTCGAGGGCGTAGCGCATTTACAAAATCCAGACCTGCTGTTGAGTCTGTAATGTCTTTCTTAAACCTCTCGTCCGAAACTGTTGACCATGTTGCGACACCATGCGCTGCCCTAATGTCTGAGCCGCCATTACCTATGGTGGTGTAGTTTGATGCGCCTGCTACATTATTCCCAATCGCGATAGTTTGGGTGTTGGATCCTGAACTTGGTCTTGCCAAATAGCCTATGCATGTGTTGTAAGTTCCTGAGCTTATGGTGTAAGCGGCGTACATCCCGACGGCGGTGTTGTAGTTTCCTGTCGCGCCATCTCTTAAAGCTCCGTATCCGCAAGCTACGTTGTGTATCCCCGTAGTATTCACGTTTAAACTATTTCTACCGAAGGCGGTGTTGTAGGTTCCCGTCGTGTTACTGCTTAGAGCCTCAAAACCTGCTGCGGTGTTGTTGGCTCCTGTAGTGTTGTCCTGCAAGGCTCGGTATCCGACGGCGGTGTTGGCCGCGCCCGTAGTGTTGGCGGCTAGTGCACTGTGCCCTAACGCAGTGTTTTGATAACCCGTGGTGTTATTCGCTGCGGAACCATACCCCGCCGCTGTGTTTGAATACCCTGTAGTGTTGTCGTGCAAGGCACTTCGACCGAAGGCACAGTTGTCGTCGGCTGTTGTGTTGTGTTGTAAAGCACCGCGACCGAAGGCGGCGTTGTCGGCTCCTGTTGTGTTCGCCTCTAGTGCATCTCGCCCCAGTGCGGAGTTGTTGGCTCCTGTTGTGCTGTTTTGTAAAGCATCACGTCCTACGGCGATGTTATTATCGCCGGTGGTATTCGCGCTTAAAGCACCCCGGCCTAGGGCAACATTGCTGCCGCCATCCACATTCGCGGATAAAGCAAGATAGCCCACGGCAACATTACTGGCACCTGTGGTGTTCGCATCTAAGGAAAAAGCGCCAGCTGCCACGTTCGAGCTGCCGGTGGTGTTGCTAAATAAAGCAGAATAGCCAAAAGCTGTGTTGCTACTTGCGGTAGTGTTGTTAAATAAAGAATAATATCCCACCGCGACGTTGCTGCCACCCGTGGTGTTGCTGCCCAGCGCCTGAAAGCCTGTTGCGGTGTTGGCTGTACCGGTAGTGTTCGAGTCTAAAACCCGGAAACCGGTTGCGGTGTTGTTGTTGCCCGTGGTGTTGCTCGACAAAGCAGAATAGCCGTTCGCAGTGTTTTGATAACCCGTGGTGTTAAGGCGTAAAGCCGCATAACCCACGGCCACGTTGCCCGTTGCGGTAGTGTTAGATGTTAAAGCCTGTAGGCCGACGGCCGTGTTGTAACCACCCGTGGTGTTAGCGTCTAAAGACATCGAACCGATTGCGACGTTGCCAAAACCGGTGGTGTTAGACAATAAGGCATCGTGTCCGAAAGCCGTGTTCTGGTTGGCCGTGGTGTTAGCGGCTAAAGCCCTATAACCTGCGGCCGTGTTGTGATCACCCGTGGTGTTAGCTGTCAATGAAAACCAGCCGCTTGCGGTGTTATTAGCGCCGGTAGTGTTAGCCGCCAAAGAGTAATAGCCACTTGCGGTGTTGCCCTCCGCTGTAGTGTTGGCCGTCAAAGCTTGGTAGCCTGTCGCGGTGTTTCCGCCCGCCGTAGTGTTGGCGGCTAAGGCAAGATCCCCGGTGGCGGTGTTGTAATCACCCGTGATGTTAGCGGCTAAAGCCTTATAGCCCGCGCCGGTGTTGAAATTACCTGAAGTGGTGGCCGCCAAGGCTTGGTAGCCGACTCCGACGTTGTTACTGGCCGTGGTGCTAGAAGACACCGCGCTATAGCCGACGGCAACGTTGTTACTGGCCGTGGTGCTGGCCGTTCCGGAACCGTCACCTACCAGCGTGTTGTAGTTTCCGCCAGAGGCAATGCTAGCCCCCGCGTTAACACCAGCGCGGAAGTTACCCGTGCCCGCGGTCAACGTGGTTAGGTCATCGCCAATGGAGATGTCCAAATCCGTTCCGCCCGTTATGTTGCCCTCGACGAGGGTTTCCGCAAGCGTACCTGCACCTGCGACAGAGTCGGCATAAGCCTTAATGGACTGTTGCGTAGCCAGCATAGTGGCGCTGTTAGACGCCATGTTGTCTTCGTCTTTAATGTCCGTGACGGTTACTGAGCCTGTGCCAGATAAAGCATCAAATTCAATAGTGCCGTCAACATCTAAGTCTCCCGTGACCGAGGCGTCTCCGCCTACAACAAGGGAGGAAGTCCCGGCTAGTATCAAATCGTCAGCAGACTGGTCCCAAAGTACGTAATTCCCCGAGGTGTCCCCAAAGAATTTAACGTCATGGCCCGTCCCATCAACACCCACGGTTACTGCGGCATCAATTTGAACCGCACCGTCTATGTCAACGGCGTCTAAATTAGTAATCCCGTCTATGTCAACGTTGCCCGAGATGTCTAGCGAGGCTGCAATTATTTCGCCACTGGCATTAATTGCGCCATTAATATCAACCGTAGTGGCAGCTATCTGAATTTCAGTGTCTGCGACAATGTCGAGCTGACCGTCAACGCTGGAGTTAATGTAGATAGCAGAATCGCGAAACTGCACTTTCTGTGCAGTGTCCATGCTGATGTCGGTGCTTCCCGAGGTATTGCCGATGGCAAGAACTTCTGAAAGTGTGTCAACCGTGTCGACTTGAGCGTCAACGTAAGCCTTAATAGACTGTTGGGTGGCAAGCGCCGTGGCGCTATCAGAAGCCATGTTGTCTTCGTCTTTAATGTCCGTTACTGCTACTGAGCCAGTACCCGATAAAGCATCAAATTCAATCGTGCCATCGACATCTAAGTCTCCAGTGACAGCGGCGTCGCCGCCAACAGCAAGAGAGGAAGTCCCGGCTAGTATCAAATCATCAGCAGACTGGTCCCAGAGAACATAGTTGCCCGAGGTGTCTCCGAAGAACTTAACGTCATGACCTGTCCCGTCAACACCCACGGTAACGTCACCCGTTACGTCCAAGGTGCCCGTTATGTCAACCGCACCGTCTATGTCAACAGCGTCTAAATTAGTAATTCCGTCGATGTCGACGTTGCCAGAAATATCTAGCGAAGCCGCAATGATCTCACCGCTGGCGTTAATTGCGCCGTTAATGTCAATCGTAGTGGCCGCAATTTGAATCTCAGTGTCGGCAACAATGTCTAGCTGCCCGTCAACACTGGAGTTTATGTAGATGGCGGAATCGCGAAACTGCACTTTCTGTGCCGCGTCCATATCAATATCGGAGCTGCCTGAAGTGTTACCAATGGCAAGAACTTCTGAAAGCGTATCAACGGTAGCTACTTGGGAGTCAACATAGGCCTTAATAGATTGCTGAGTGGCAAGCTTGACGGCGGAGTTACTCGCCATGTTGTCTTCGTCTTTTATCCCGGTGACGGTCGCGCCGTCACCTGCAATATTAACGCTGGTATTCGCAACAACAGTAGTACCTGTGACAGCCGCAGCGGTTGAACCACCTATTACAGTGGCATCTATTGTGCCGCCATTAATGTCAGCCGTCGTTGCAACAATCCCGTCAACCTTCAAGTTGGCGTTGATGTTTGCTACGGTCGCGCCTGTTCCAGTGCCGCTAAACTTAACCGCCACGTCAGTGCCCGCCGCGATCTCAAGATCGTTGCTTGCGCTATAAGTACCTTGGAAAAGGAAGATAGACTGACTGGCCGAAAGGCTGTTCCGGATAAAGCATATTTTTTCAGCGTCGTTTGGAATCAATTCCACATAAGCCGACGCGCCTAAATTCCCACCGTCGTCAAATTCGATCCATTTATTACGTCCTGTAGACGAGGAACCGTTAGTGATGGCAATTTGGTTGGGAGAGCCTGACGAACCCGCGGAGGTGAGCGTTATTGTAACGACGCCGTTAATGGCCTCATCTAATATATTAGAGTTTTCGTTGACGGTATCGCCCCACGCTCCCGACTGTTCACCGGTGGCGGGCATTTCAATACCGAGGTTGACTGTATAGGTACTGGGCATCTTTAATTCCTCACGCTGCTATTTTTGTCCAAAGGGCACTCTGGGTTGGCACTTCCTCCGACCACGTTGGCGATTGACTTGGTGCCACCTCAGTATAGGTCGGATCCTGATCGGGCACAATACGCCCATAAACAAGGGCTTGTCCCACGGTACCCGTTGCGCTTATCCCCGCCACATTAACGACAGCGGCGGTCATTACGCTATACGAATAATCGCATTGCTTGCATCAGCGGTAGGAAACACAACGGTGAAGTCCCCCGCTGTTGCTATCTTGTCTGCCCCAAAATCCAACACGATTACCGCAGGATTGGTGAGAGCGATAGACGTGGTGTTCGGGGTAGTGTTGTAAATCAGCGCACCGCGGGCCGTGATCGTGGCACTTGTCCACGTTTCATCAGCAAAATCCGTCAACGCGGTAGTACCCGACGCCGTAGGATCAACGGGGGTTAATGTTCCACCACCCGCCGTATAACCAGTACCACTCGACTCGTTAGTTGCCGAATAAGCTGTCGTCGCCGCCGTTAGCGTCGCCGAGCTCGTATAAAGAGCGATTTTAAAGGTGTCGCCACTCGACGCGTCGAAGTCGTGGGCACCATACAGCAATTCTTTCTTAAAGCTGGTGCACATGTAGTTCCCGGAAAAGGCCATGGTCACAGTCTCCTTATAAGTTTAGCAAGGTCGGTCTGGCCTGCGTCGGTTAAAGCGTTATAAACCGTCGTTCTATCAGACTTGACAGCTTCCCGCATGTAAAATTCAAGTGTTTTTAGCAGCTGCCCACGAAAAGCGTGTGCTTGTGCCCTAATAGCAGGGTTTGCGTCATCAGATATCGCGATAATCTTCTTCGCGCATCTCTCAGCAAGTTCCTCTGGAGTAAACCCTCTCCCACTGGTGGTGTGTACGTCCACCTTCCAGATTGGTAAGGCCTCTAAAGCGGGAGCACTCATTGTTTAGGCCTTATTATTTGCCCGGTACGGTACTCATCCGTTACTTCTTTCGACTCACCTAACATCTTCATGCCGGTAATAGCTTCCGCGAAGCGTTTCTCATACATAGCCATCATATCAGGTTCCCCTTTCATGAAAATGTACGCTTCCATCAAACAACCGTACAACAAAGCAATCTCAGCGTTTGTACTGAGCCATGTTGTGCCGCTGTCCGCCCCGGCAGTCAAGCTGTCTGGACGGTAGAAATAATGTAATTCTACATCATACGCCCCATTGGGGGTAGGTCCTAAAATAAAGTTATCTACGTCAAAAACCGCATAAAACCGCGGGTCGCCAGTAGTAGCGGACTTGGGGTTAAAGGTTTGAACAAAATCCGGGTCTTTAAACTGTAAAAACACGTGATCACTGCTCGCATCAATAAAAGATAGCGAATAAGGGGCTAAAAAGTCGCTTGGAGCAGCCAAAAAGCGGTTACTCGCGGTCATTACGCCCGCTACATTCTTCCTAAACAGGCTTAATTGGACCGTTTTAAGGATTCTTTCCTCTGCCTGAGTAATAAAGATAGGCAGATTATTCACGAAAGTCGTTTCATCGTTCTCCGTGTAGTCCTGAATAGCTTGTTTTAACTGCGCATACGTAAAGCTCATGTAGTCACCGTCACCATTCCAACTTGTCCGAAGCCCTGAACAGGCCTGAGGTTAGGTGCGACCACTAAAGGCACACCCACGTAAATATCTAAAGGCTCTACGCGATCCGGCCGTGCATTTCGCAAGGCTTCCGGGTCAACTACCTTACGAAAGGGTCCCAACTGAGGCTGTTTAGGCTCATATTCGTCTGGACCGACCAAAAGGCCGTTCCACTCTTTCTTCATCACCCGGTAAGGGTAACGAAAACCAGACCTGTCTGATATTGCCCATGACTCTTTTCCGCCCGCAAACTTACCCATTATCTGTTCCTGTAATAACTAAAGTTAGGTGCAACGTTAAAGGACGAGCGGTCTCGATCTTCTATGGCCGCTCTTTCAAATTCTTCTTCGTAGGCGGCTTTCAGCATCTGAACACGGTTTGGGGCGCGTTTTAGCGCAAGATAATACGCTAAACCTGCCGCTAAACAGGGATAAAACCTAAAAGGCATGTCCATGGTGTTAGTGTAGATATCAGCGTCGTCCATACGCGTTAAAGCGTTGTAATAAACAACATCAGTGCTGTTATCAGGGACAGGCCAGAGCTTTAAATTAGGGGAGACCTGCCTATCCAAGAAAAACTGGTTGACACGGCCTTGGGTTGTCTTGTTGGGGATGGTCAAAAAACCGTCCCGGCTCAACCTCAGTAAAGAGTAGTCGGTATTGTCCCGTTGGACCACTACCGATAAAATATCAATTATGTCGGCGCCTATGGAATATTCACCGGTTCCGGCGACCATGGCAAGAGTGCGCTGCTTAATGGTCCATTGGTTTAGACCACGGTTAGCCCAGTCTGCCAGCAAAAGGTTCAAAGACCGTTTCGCGGACTTCATGTCGTAACCCGTCCGAACTTCCAGACCACACCGCTCAAACGCCTCTTCGACATACTCGGCGACGTCTAGCTCAAAATCTTTGCTTCCGGAGGTAGTCATAAGGCGTTCCTTACTGCATTATATTCGGCATAATAGGTACTATAATAGCCTTTTTGATCCCGCTTGTCTGCAGCTTGTTGGGCTACCCCAAGAATTTATGCACCAAGGGGACTATGACTATCAATACGGCTAGTCCCCAGATCTTAGCGTCCAAGGACTTCAAAGAAAGTTTTTGTTCACCCAGCCGTTCATCAATTCGCTGATAACGTAGGGTACACTCGGCTTCGTGCTTTTCCAGCTTCGCCAATAGGGTCGTAATTCTCATGGCTTCCTCTTCGCGCCAAGATTTCTCCTTTTTAGGCGCTTTAGCTGTGAGAGGCGGCGTCATAGACATTTCCATACGCGCCTCAGTTATAAAAAACAGTGACACTTGTCACATTAGTTAGTACGGCGTAGCAGCCTTCGTCAAACAACATCCCTTCGTCTGGGATATAAATGCTGTCGTCAGTGGCGTTAACAAAAGTCATTGTCAATAAGGTCGTCCCACCCGAACCACCGTTCTTAAGAACCAGAGTAGGAGACGTTCCTGCTTGGTAATGAATTGCTTTTATCCTAGACCGGCCCGCGAAAACACTCCCGGAGGCGGTTAGGTAGGTTGCTTTTACATCCGATGCCATGGCGTTTACCTTTCTAACTGTAAAAAATAGTAACCGACGTACAGGCGGTATAGGTCGAGATAAAGATATCTGAAACTCGGATACCGTCACCCGGGATGTTAACCGAGTGTGTCTGGGATACATTTAAGTCCATATCCAGAACCACCTCTCCTCCGTCGCCATCACTAAAAGTAAGGCGAGGGGTTCCCGTAGTCGTGTTAATTTGGAGTTGCCTAATACGGGCAGGACCGACGGCTGCCGACCCCGCACCAGTTAGACGTTTTGATCTTACATCAGAACCTGACATTAGAAGCCCTCCTCTTACTACGCGTCAGCGAAAGGAGTAACCAGCGTACCAGAACCCAGCGTAATGCCTGTGACAGCGTATTTAGCTGAAGCAATCGCCGTTACGGTGATGGTAGAACCAGCAAGCCCGCCTTTAGTGGTACCGTTTAAAGTGATGACGTCATTAGCCGCACCCGAGATAAACGTTTTACCCGTAGCGTTAGTAACACCGGTATAAAGACCACCCACAAACTTATCCGTACCGTCTGTCTTAATGTCTAAGTCAGTCGCGGTCGTTTCAATAAAAAAGCTAAAAGAAGCGCCGATATTGTTTGCCTGATCAGGGGCAGTTGGGTCATTGGGGGCTGTAGCCACAATAGAAGGTAGTGTGATTTTGCAGTCGGCGTCGTTTACACGAAGCATACGGCCAGCAAAGCCTTGTACCGTTAGAGTGTCATCAGCTGTGATGTTGATATCGTTGCCAGACCCTGCGGAAATGAATCCACCTAGGGATTTGACGGGACCTGAAAAGGTTGTAGCGCCCATAATACTTGCCTCACATGCGAGTTTAAGGCGAATCTGTCTGCATATCGTCAGTCGGGTCTGTCAGATCCACCGGAATATTTCCCGATGGGTTCAAGATACCATTGTCCCTTTTCCCTGTCAATATTAAGACAAAAAAAGGGGGCCGAAGCCCCCTTTCTCGTACAACGCGTTTCCGTAAGGTTACGCAGCGCCGGGAGTACCGTAAACACAACGCCAATCGGATACACCGAAAGAGTAACGTTCACGTGCTTTAAAGCGCATGTTGCCGGTGTCAAAATCCCCTTCCATTGCCGTTTTAATGGCTGAACGGTTGAAGAATTTGAAGCCGTTTGGTGCGTCAGTCTTAATGAAGAAAGCATCGGTGTCAGTGAGGAAGTGATTTACCACCGCACCGTCCGGGAGCATTCCCATAGACTTCATTGCATTGTTGTCGTTATCCGCAGTACCAGAGCGCAGGTTCGAGTTGATAACTCGCTCTGCGATGAACTGAAGCTCTTTAGGTATAATAAGCTTCATGCCGCGAACTGCGATCTTCAGGCCACGTTCATCTGTCATACCAGCAACGTCAATCAACATCTGCTCCAACGAAGTTTCGTTGAGGTCGGCAGCAACTGCCAAGACATTGGTTTGATTACCAGAAAGAGACGGATGAGCCCCAGAACAAAGTGCTGCACCGTCGCCGATCGCACTAACACCTGTCGCGAACGCATTGTTCAGGATAGCTGCTGCTTTGATCTGCTTAGTCTGGGCCATAGAGCGGGCCAGAGCTTTGGTGTAGCGCGATGCAAGACGATCATACAGATTGTCTTCCACTGCTTCCTCAGTAATTGAGAACGCAAGCGCAATGGTTTCGTGAGTGTAACGAGCGGTGTAAGTCTCTTGAGCGTCGTCAAAACTGATGGATTGACCTTCATTTTTAACAGGTGCTGTTGAGAAACCACCAAGCATTACTTCTTCTTCAAAGGCTCTGTCCGAAGACTCTTCCTCAAAGATTTCAGCATGCTCGTTTTCGTAGCGATTAAATTCAAGTCCGAACAAGGCGTTTAGGCCGGGTTCAAGCTCTTTCGCTAGTTGTGCGCGAGAAATTGCCATGGTCTAACCCTCCTATAGGCCTAACGACGTCGCAGTAGTCTGCGAATCGAAGCGGCTTGTGTTGGAATTGTAATGAGCGTTGATCCGAACGATTAGCGGGATACCAGCGGCTGCGAAGTCGGTGTTTCCTGCGTCGTCCTGAATGCCTACAATACGTAACGGCAAAGTCGCCGTAACTGCAATTGTTGACACGCCCAAGGCGGATGTTGAGTTACCTATACTCGAGCCAGCTCGAGCGGAAGTTCCCAACGATGCGTTTGAGAACACTGCTGCTTGTGCCGTAGCACGATCAGTCAGTGAAGCGTCAGACGCGACTTTAAACAACTGGTTGGGGTCGTCAGCAACGAAAGCTTTTACAGGATAGTTAGTATCCACGCTTACAGAGCCGGAACCGGGCCAGTAGCTTACCCAAGTTGGTTTCTTTGAAACCGAGTCAACGTATTCTACGCCCATCAGGACACCAAGTGCAGGCGTAGTGCCGCCTGCTGTGCTACCAGCCTGATCAATGGTTCCCGCGGCAAGCGGTACACATATAGCATACTGATAAATCACATTGGTGTTGTTGGAAGCGATTTCATACTGAGTTACCCCAGTAGAATTAGTACCGCTGCCAACTAACCCAATAGGGCGAAGACCGTAGGCAGTATTTAGATTTGCCATTGTAGTTTTCTCCTAAAGAGGCAGCCCTTTTATTTTTGTGGGCCGCCGAAAGTTACACGAGTTTGACGGTCAGGTTTGCTGATCGTCATCGATGAATGTGCATTCTCTCTCATCATGTCGTGATCCACTGCGTCCATCTGGTCCTTACTTCGACCAGCGAAGTAATTAGTCCTTTCGTTCACAGTTTCGACCGGAATCCGAGCGAGAAGCAATCCGCCAACTCCAAAAACACCTTCATATTTACCTGTTTCAATCGTAGGGCTTTCAAAGTCTGGGTACTCGTCCTTGCGGACTAGCTCATAACCTTCCCTTAATTTAGCACTGATGTTCTTCGTATCATCAAAGCCACGCGTTTCGGCGCGAATCCAACGATGCTTAAAGCCATCAGGGGCAGGTGGTGCATCTAGCATAGACGGGGGAGCCCAAGGCTTACGAACAGCCTGTTTATCCCTAGTTTGGTTAGCGCGAGAAGTACGGTTCATAGCCGAACTACCTTTTTCATTGTCATGTTCAGTCATTTTCTTTTACTCCTTCACGTATTTCGCATATTCTTCAAGCGGCACACCCAATTTTTTCGCTATTGCGACTTGGCTCGGGGTGAGTCGAACCTTTCTCCCACTACTGCGCCCAGAAGGTGTTCTTGAAGCACCAATAACTGTCTGAGCGGGTCGTCGGTTGGTGCCGTTTGAGCCGTTTCCGAACTTGTCCAGAATACGGCGGTCAAGTTCAGTATAGTAGTCTTCGCCGCTGGGGTCAAACCCTTCGTCTTCAACTAGTTTTTTATGTATACCAAAGGCGGCATACGTCATCGCTTCGTCCGAGCCAAACCAACTGTTACGCACGGCCCACGACTCTGCTTTAGGGTCGGGTCTTTTTGGCTGTTGTGCAGGCATAGGCTGCTGCGCTTGATGCTGCTGTGCCGCCGCGGCCTGTTGTTGTGCCGCCGCCGCTTGCTGTTGCTGCCGCTGAGATTGCATCTTTGCCTGATTAGCGCGGTCCTGTTGGATGGCTAACCCGGTGAGAGCTCGTTGTGCCTCAACCGTTGCTTGGCTGTCCCCCAACTCAATGGCGCGAGTCAGGTTGGCTTCCGCTTGGGATATCTGCGTGTTGACGCGGGTGCTGTACTCCGCGACATAGCTGTTGTCTAAGCTAGACATCCGTTGTTTGATGTTATTCGATTCGCCTTGAACCGCTTGAGCATACTTAATAGCTTCTTGCTCACGGCGCTCCGCTTCTCGCATTTTTTTAGTAAGACGGCTAATGCGTTTTTGAGTAGAAGTTTCAGCTTTTGAAAACTGATCTTCCGACTCAGTAGAACTATCGTCGGCGGCACGGAGACTTTCCGTAACCTCGACTTCTACTTCTTCAGCATCGCCGACGTCTAGCTCGACAGTATTGTTGTCAGACATGGTGCTCTCCTTAGGTTAATTGATGAATGTCTTCAGGGTCCAAAATGGTCGACAGTATCTCGTCGTCATTAAGAATTCGGACTTCTCCCCCATCTATCTGGAAGCGCGAACCAGCATAACGGGCAAACATCACCCACTGCTTTTCTTCGCACCATGCTCCAGTTGGAAATTTGTCGGTGTCTTTATAGGCCAGAGGACCCACTTTAAGTACATAACCGACTTGGGTAGAGATTTGGCTTTTTTCAACCGTTTCAGTTGGTAGGAAAATACCGCCTGCGGTTTTGCCTTTGCCTTGATAAGGTAAGATCAAAATCCGCCAGCCCGTAGGGTTAGGCATCCTGTCTAAGAGAGTTTTCCCGATCGAGTCGGGATTAAGGCGTGGTTTCGCCACGTAAGCGTCGGCAAGACTTTGTACTTGTTCTTTTGCCTTTTCCGCAGCTTCTTTTGCTTTGGCGTCTGCTCTTACTTCGTTAGCAAGCTCCTTTGCGGTTTTCTTGTAAACCACTTTGGGTGCTTGGGACTTCTTATCTTCGCTAATCATAATGATTGCTCCTGTTTATCTAGCAGGCTCTTGAGTTCCTGTTCCACGTGAGCAAGGGTTTCTAAATTACCCATTAACCCACGATATTGTTCCATTGACTTTACGTTCCCGTAAATCATCTGGTCTACTACAGCTTGCCGCCTATCTCTCAAGATTTTAAAAACGGCTTCGGCCACATGAATTTCGTCCATCTACTCCTCGCATATAATCAAACATTGTTGGATATAATCGTATCACAACTCGTATGGGAGGGGCTAGGACAAAATAAAGAAATATGCGATGTTTCCTACTTAAGCTTTAGAGAGCTTAGCCGTCCCGAGGTGACCTTAGACAGTAAACCGCGCATTCCGAACTTAACAATATACACGCCTATTACTAGGTACTGATACCAGTCCGGCATAGAGGAAAAGGATTCAAACGCAGAGGTTACTTCTGCTTGGTACCCCACAAAGGACGCCGCAATAGGCACCAACAATAACCCAATCATTACCTCATCAAGGTAGGACTTGTTCATCTGCTGCATGGCGACAAGATCTAAATTAAAGTCTTGAGTCTGTCCGCTATCCGCCAACTTGTGCGCGGCTATGGCACCGGCCACTTTAACGTCGGCCTCTGCTTCAATCATTATGATCGCGGCTGCTGATTTTGCCACCGCCACCTGATTCCTACCCTCAAGGTAAGTGCTGCCTAGCTTCACGATAGGTTGGAAAAAGCTAATAAATGGGTTCATATCTAACCTCTGTTCAATTAAATTCAAAATGTGGGTAATCTTGCCATGACTTCCATAAGCCACCCCACTTCAACGGATAACCTAATTGCGCTGAGGCCTGTAGCATTGCTGCGGCCACAAGCGCGAGGTCTAATTTATCCCAAGACGCTTTACCGTCAACGTAGGCATACACATCAAGTGCTTTCCCGGATTGATGGTAGGACAATTTGTTGACGCCATCGCGTTGTGAAACACCTTCCTCAAACAACCGGGCCTGAGTCTCGGCTGTACGCAAGCCCCCCGTGCTAGGGATACCAAAATCCACATTAGACAAGGTAAGGGCTAGGTCTACAATTTCAGTGAGTCTGTCGTCTACGCCTATTAAGTTCTTTTTGCTGTTTGTACTTAAGCTAAACAATCGTTAACCGCCCGCTAAGGATGCTATCCCTGATTCAGCGTCGGGACGCTCTAAGGGTGGAACCCTTAGATCGTCGGGACGCTGAAAGGGGCTGTCGCTGGGAGGCTTGGCGGGGGGAGGAGACCAAGGGTATTCAGTTTTCTCCCCTGTAGTGCCTCGTGTCGGAGTGATCCCGTCCAGATCCCCGACGGTTTCCCACGGGGTTACGGGGAGCGGGGGTAGGCCGCCTTCACTTCCGGGGATAAAACCACCCCCGAAGCTGCCGCCTAGTGGACCACCGCCGCCGCCAAAAACGTCGAAGAAAGGGTTTTCAAAATCCCACCCGTTTTCTTCAGTTTGAGCCATGAAATCATCTACCATGGCTTGTTCGGAACGGTTAAGTCCACCTGAGTTAACGCCGTTCTCGTTGTAGCCTTCGGCATCATAGGTGCCGCCAGTTTGTCCGCCACCGAAAGAAAAACGCCCAAAACCTTGATCAAAACCGCTGGCAGTGTTGCCCTCAGGGTCCGCGTTATAGTATGGACCGGGCTGATCAAGGATACCCCCATAGCTCCCGGGGGCATCGTTGTAGTTTGGAAGAGTCGAGAAATCAAACCCTTCCATGCTAGCACCGGGAGTGTCTCTGAGGATGTCTCCGGGCTGTCCCGGGGAAGCTTGTGGCAGGACCTGTGGAACCTGTGGCAGGACCTGTGGAACTTGTGCGGGTCGCCCCCCCTCTAATCCTAAGTCGGTGACAGCACCCGGATCAAAATTTATGTTATCAAAATTTATGTTATCAAAATTCAAGTACATCAGTACACTCCATTAAGTTCTTTAGGCTGTTTTTACTTAAGTTAAACAAGCGTTAGCCACGCGCTAAGGATGCTATCCCGGCTTCAGTGTCGGGACGTTTAAAGGGGTCACCGCTGGCAGGCGGTGCCACAGGGGGTGACCAAGCGTATTCAGTTGCGGCTCCCGTAGGGCCGTGTGCCGGAGCGGCCATGTCTAGGTCCCCGACGAGTTTTCCCGCTACCACGGGGGGAGGCGGGGCGCCACCAGAACTACCAGAGCTGCCAGAGCCACTCGGACCACCCAGACCCTCCGGACTAGCCGGACCAGCCGGGCTACCTCCGAAGCTGCCTCCAAAGGCGCCGCCTAGCGGACCGTCGCCATAAACACCACCAAAAGAGCTGCCGAAATTAAACCCGTTGGGGTTTGCCGCCATGAAATCATCTAGTCCAGCCTGTTGGTCGCGGGTTAGTCCCCCGGCGTTAAACCCTCCGGCGTTGTAGCCCTCCGCGTCATAATCGCCACCACCTTGGGAGGGGCCGCCGAAGCCATAAGCACCACCATACGAGCCGTCAAAACCGCTGCCCTGACTGCCGTCAAAACCAGCAAAATCGCCGTTAAGACCGCCCATACCGGGGCCACCGGGTTGAGGAAGACTCGAGAAATCGAAATCGCCCGGGTTGAAACCACCCGGGTTGAAACCACCCGGGTT
>Ga0307985_10000769_pt1 | contig 18402 bp, 18 predicted proteins | sample EllFjometageno80_FD_203155 | JGI IMG/M metagenome (GOLD analysis project Ga0307985, IMG submission 203155) | Marine microbial communities from Ellis Fjord, Antarctic Ocean - #80 | ecosystem: Environmental > Aquatic > Marine > Unclassified | place: Southern Ocean | collected 2014-10-09 | reverse complement strand
GGAGCTATACACCGCTATTTTGGGTGGAGAAATAACAGTTCCTACTTTTAACGGTAAAGTGAAGCTCCATATAAAGCCTGAAACAAAAAATGAATCGAAAGTAAAATTAACAGGAAAAGGATTTCCTATCTATAAAAAAGAAGGGAAATTTGGAGATTTGTATATCACCTATCATATAAAGATGCCGACAGATCTAAATGAACAAGAAATAGAGTTATTTAAGGAATTGCAAAAAATGAATGAAAAATGAATGAAAAACCTTTAATATCGACACAAACTCTTTGTTATAATTACAACATTGAAATTTCATTTGTAACTGCTTTGAACACTATGGGGCTCATTCAAATCGAAATTATTGAGGAAAAACAATTTATACATCAAGATCAAATTAGTGATCTAGAAAAAATAATCAGACTCCACAACGAATTAAACGTGAACCTTGAAGGCATTGATGTAGTATTTAATTTATTGGAGAAAGAAAGAGCGTTGCGGGATGAATTAAATGCGCTAAAAAATAGATTAAGACTTTATGAAAATGACTAAAACTGCATCTAAATAATAGTGTTATTTTTTATTTTAGGTATGCTGTTAGCCCTTTCACAGCAAATCCTCTTTATATATGGATGAAATTATTCCATAGCTTTTAAATACTTTAGGCTAGCATACCACAATCAATACAGGGGTTTTTAATTTGCCTGATACTTACAAAATAGAAAAACACCTGAAGCTACCTTTAAAACCATTATAACGATATCGATTTGCTTCTTTGTATGTTTAATTTTGGAATATTATAAACTTTTTGTAATAATTAAAGTTTTAAGCCACTAACTAATAAAAAGCAATCTATGAGTAATGATTTTTACAAAACCTCCATTATACCGTATTCGGGTATTATAATAAAGTTGTGTAGAGCATATACTAATTCACAAGAAGATTTTGAAGACTATTTTCAAGAAGTATGTTTGCAAATTTGGAGAAGTAAAGAAAATTTTCGGGAGGAATCGGAATGGAGTACCTGGGTGTATCGAATTTCATTGAATGTCTGTTTGACGTTACTTAAGAAAAAGAAAAAGAATCGTCAGCATTTTGTTTCAGATTCAATTACAACTGAAGAAACGGAAGACAATTATGCGTTTTCAGATGAATCACTAAATCTATTATATGATGCGATTAGAAAGTTATCAGAAATTGATAGAGCTATTATTATGCTTTATTTAGAAGAGAAGTCATATCAAGAAATTGCAGATATAATGGGAACAAACTCGAATAATATTGGTGTACGCGTTAAAAGAATTAAAACTAAATTAAAAAAAATATTAGATGGAAAGATCAATTGAAAATATATGGAAAGAAGGTTTTCTTAAAAGTGATGCATTAGTTGCTCCCACTATTAATAATCTATACACTAAAAAGTCAATTCATATTATTGATAAATTTAAAAGGATGTTTAAAATAAATTTGATAGCAATTGTTGCATTCTCGTTTATCTTTTTAATTGCATCATTTTTTGTAGGAATACCCATAACGGGGATCCTGTTTTTTATGACCCTTACCGTACTTGTTATTATTAATAAGAGTTTATTAAAGGGTTTAGAGAAAATAGATAAGGGCCTAAGCAGTTATCAATATCTAAAAGCGTTTAACCAGTGGATAGAAAAGCAAGTAACTATAAATAAGAGCTTCGCATCATTTATGTATCCAATTATATTTTTATCAATGGTGATCGGTTTTTGGTTTAAAGATGCAGAGGGCATACCTTTAGGAAAAAGGCTTATCAGTGAAGTACTAAAAGGTTTTCCAGATATTTATTTAATATATGGAATACCACTTATAGCAATAATTGCTGTACTATTAATTGCAAGCCTCTTAGCTATTTTTGGTGGTAAAATTTACCAATGGGATTTATACTTAGTCTATGGTAGGGTCTTTAAAAAATTAAAAGAATTAATGGCAGATATAGAAGAGTTAAAAAACTAATTAGTTCCAAAAGCACCATTTTAAAAGCATTTCAATTTTTATTAAAACACCACATGTTTTAATAGTACTGATTTTTGCTTTAAACCAAAACCAAAAAATATTAAAAATGATGACATTAAATACAGCAAGTGAAATTTTAGAACGTTTAGAATCGGAAAGCATTAAAAAACCGGAAAGCACCGTGTATATAAAATTTCTTCAGATCCTAAACAAACTGAAACTTAGAGAATTCTCAAAAGATGAAATTGAATCCATAGAAACAGCACTTGATCATTTAAATTTAGAATCAAATCCTGAGAATAGAAAAAAATACTTTCAGAAATCATTAAGTAAATTTGAAACCTATTTAATGGATACTTTTTCCTTAACGTCCAAAGGCTATTATACCAATAGGTATGGTGCTTTAGGATTATCATTCGGTTTGCTATTTGGAGTTGCTATTCTATCTAATCTAGAACGTTCCTTAGGTATTACTATAGGTTTAATTGGCGGAATGGTAGTGGGTTCAATGATTGGGCGTAACAAAGATGCACAAGTAAAAGCTGCAGGCAACATGTTATAACTAATCCCTCGGCAAACACCTTAATCTACAAATCATTAAACATTTTTCTCATCACAAAAGGGCAACCTAAAATTTAACGAATATGAAAACAATAATAATAGTATCACTTATCATTACATTTGCATTAATCAGTATACTTACTCAAATTTTTTAAGAGTTTTATATTTTTTTTTATATTAGTAGCAACGCAAATTATCTTAGAACCCAATATACATCATATATGTGATTGAAATTAATCATTAAACAAACACTATGAAAAAGAATATTTTATTTTTTGGTGCCGTACTAATCATCTTAGGGCTATCAGCCTATTCGTTTATGGATTGGGATAAAGAAGAAACAGCTAGCCTAGAAACGTCTGTAGCTAATAATGACATCGCTAGTACTAAACCAGCAATAGAGAAAAAAAATAAAAAAGTATTTGATGATTTTATTTATGATGTAGGCCCTAGGTTTGCTGCTATTAAAAAAGAAATCGTTCAAAACGCAAGGACTATTGATGCTTTTTATGATAAAGAACAGCTACAAAAAATCGAAACCCTTAAATCGGTGACCGTAATATTAGTTATTGATGATCAACAATCCGATATCAGGGAAATTGGATATAGCAATGAACTTAATGATGCTCAATTAGAACTGTTACAATCATCGGATTACGGCACCAACTTTATAGTTAGGGCAGATTATCTAGAAAAGAATAAAGAAACAGGTAACTTAGAAAAAAGTCATAGCACTCCCCACTTAACCATTGTACCAGAAAAACAAGCTACTTATTTTATGGGAATAGAAACGCTAAAAGATTATCTTAGAGAAAGCAGTAAGAAGGCTAGGGTTCATGTAGATCCTGAAAAATTGCAAGCTGCAAAAGTATTTTTTACAGTGACTAAAAACGGTACTATTGAACAGGTATATCAAGATAGACTCTCAGGCTATCCAGAACTAGATCAAAAAATGACCGAACTCATTACAAATTTTCCTGGAACATGGGAACCAGCTGAAAATAGCAAAGGTGAAAAAGTAGATCAAGAACTCGTCGTTTCTTTCGGATTAATGGGATGCTAAATCCAACTTTCAGTCTTGCACAGATCAAGATTTAAATTTATTTTTTTAACAAGCTCCTTTTTCTAATAGCCCAAACTGCAGTAGCGGGAATAATAGCCAATGTTGGTAGTGTTGATGCTAAGGGTTTTGGGGTGCCTTTCAGCATATGCAAACCATAGGTAAGTAATAAGGTAATGATGGTAGGTATTGCTATTGCTAATAAGATAGCAATACTATTTTTTTTAAAATAGGCAGCAATATACTCACAACCTTTCATTAAAAAGCCTCCAAAAATAAATGTATAAGCACTTTGTTTTAAGGCAGCAGTGATCGATTCAAAAAGGAGTTTTGTTGAGAAATAATTAATACAGAACACCGAAATACCCATAACCAATGCACCAGCAATACCAATTTTAAAATTAAAAAAACGTTGTAATTCAAGTCTCATTTTTTTTTAAAAAATCATTTATAATTTTATGCGAAAATACAAATTAATAAAGGAACGAATCCAATAAAGAAAACCTTCAATTAGCAATTGAGTTTAATAAAAGACAAACCGAAGTATTTTAAAACACGATGCTTAATAGGTGCCTACTCGTAAAATCCTACAAGATGTTCTCTGATTCGTTTTCTTTTACTAATTTAGTGCTAGTAAACGCAATACTAAGGCAGCAAATCACACAAGAAAATAGTATAAAATAAAAATGAAGTACGATTATATTATAGTAGGAAGTGGTTTTGGAGGTTCGGTGAGTGCCTTAAGGTTATCAAAAAAAGGATACAAGGTGTTAGTGGTTGAAAAAGGAAAATGGTTCAAGGCTAAAGATTTCCCTAAAACCAACTGGAATTTTAGAAAATGGCTTTGGATTCCGAGCATGCGTTTCTTTGGCATTATGAAATTAACCTTTTTCAGGCACATAGCAGTTCTTTCAGGAACAGGAGTCGGCGGAGGTTCTTTAGTATATGCCAATACATTGCCCATTCCTAAATCCACATTTTTTAAAACCGGTAGCTGGAGTCAACTACTCGATTGGGAAAATGAATTAAGTCCCTATTACAAAGAAGCCTTAAAGATGCTTGGCGCTGCCAAAACACCCAAATTATTTGATGCCGATCTAGGGCTAAAAAAAGTAGCTCAAAAACTCCATATGGAAGATAAATTTGACGCTACCAATGTTGCGGTCTATTTCGGTGAAGAAAATATCACCAAAGAAGATCCTTATTTTGAAGGCAAGGGTCCCGAAAGAACCGGTTGCAATTATTGTGGTGCTTGCATGACAGGCTGTAGAAATAATTCCAAAAATACATTGGACAAAAACTATTTGTATTTGGCTCAAAAACTGGGCGCTGAAATACTTGCTGAACATGAGGTATATGATGTACGCCCAATCAACGAAGAAGATGGTGCTAATGGCTATGAAGTAGCCATAAAAACCAGCACAAAATTTGTGACCAAGCGAACGAAAATTAAAAGCCAAGGAGTGATTTTTTCTGGCGGTGTTTTAGGAACCATCAAACTGCTGCTTAAGTTAAAAACCTGTTCATTACCTAAGCTATCAAACAGGTTGGGGCATGATATACGAACCAATAATGAAACCTTGGTAAGTATCTCTAGCCTTGATAAAGACAAAAATTATTCGAAAGGTGTGGCCATCGGAAGTATTTTAGATACTGATGAAAATAGTCACCTAGAAGTTGTTAGGTATTCTGAAGGTTCCAATGCATGGAAATTCCTACACTTACCCTATGTTACGGGTAGTACTATTTTCTCTCGTTTAGCAATGGTACTTGTGTCTTTTATAAAATCTCCCCTCAACTATTTTAAAATTTACCTTGTTAACAGCTGGGCAAAAAAAACAGTGGTACTCCTTTTTATGCAAACCCTAGATAGCACATTGAGCTTTAAGAGAACTATTTTTGGCTTGATGAGTTCAAGGCTTAGTACAGGAAAAAAACCGACTCCTTTTATCAAAGAATCAGTCCAATTAATTAAGGAATATGCCAAAGCTGTAAATGGGGTGAGCACCTCATTTGCTTTAGAAACCATTGCAGGCATTCCATCAACTGCACATATTTTGGGAGGTGCTGTGATGGGAGAAAATTCTTCGGAAGGTGTGATTGATAAAAACAATAAAGTTTTTGGCTATAAGAACCTTTATATTATTGATGGTGCTATGATTTCAGCAAACCCGGGGGTAAACCCATCATTATCAATAACGGCTATTGCGGAGCGAGCAATGGATCAAATACCTGCTAAAGTAAATTTAGGTTAGCTAAAACAACAGTGATGATACCTCCATAAATACTAACTATTATCAACTATAATTAACCCATGAACTATGTAACTAAAAAGTTAACGGTTATTTTAAGCATTAGCTTACTGTTTATTATTGCTGTTATTCTATGGTTTGGTCATCGAGATATTCCCTTAAATGATTTAAAAATAAAATATGCCAATTCCAGCTCTTCATTTATTTCTGTAAATGGAATGGATGTCCATTTTCGCGACGAAGGAGACCAAACAGATACTATTCCAATTGTACTCATCCACGGCACAGGAGCGAGTTTACATACTTTTAACGCATGGTCCGATAGTTTAAAGAAGTTACATCGTGTGATTAGAATGGATCTTCCTGCCTATGGCTTAACAGGTCCCTTCCCTGATGGCAATTATGCGATGACTCATTATACCGCTTTCTTAAAGGATTTTTTAACAGCTTTAAACATTAAACAATGTGTGCTGGCTGGTAATTCTTTAGGAGGAGAGATCGCTTGGAATTTTACTTTGGAACAACCAGGCATGGTAACAAAATTGATTTTAATTGATGCAGCAGGATATCCCTTACATTCCAAGAGTGTCCCCATTGCCTTTAGATTGGCTAAAGCTCCTGTGATTAACAAGTTACTTACCTTTATAACTCCACGTTTTTTAGTGAGATCTAGTGTTGAAAATGTATATTTTGACAGCTCAAAAGTAACTGATTTAGTAGTTGAACGGTACTTTGAACTCACGCTCAGAGCTGGAAATCGAAAAGCCTTCATCGATCGGTTTCACATGATAAAGAATGCAAGTGCTTATATTAATATTAAATACATTGAACAACCAACACTCCTACTTTGGGGAGCAGAAGATTTATTAATCCCAGTTGAGAATGCCCATAAATTTCATAAAAATTTACCAACTAGTACATTAGTTATATTGGAGCATACAGGTCATACTCCAATGGAAGAGAGTCCTCTTAAAAGCTTAGCACCAGTACTTGATTTTTTAATGCAATAGCAGAAAATAGTATACGGTGATTATAATAAATCAATCAACTCAGAAGCCAATTCCAATTCCTTAAAATTGTGATGCATCACTTTTTCTTCTACTTTTTCATGTTCCCAAGTAGTATGAAACGGTATGTGAATTGCATAAGATCCAATTGCTAAAACCGGAAGGATATCAGATTTTAATGAGTTGCCAACCATTAAAAATTCCGTAGGAGGAATAGCTAAATGGTTGATTAATTTTTGATAATTCTTAGGCTGTTTATCACTCATCACTTCTATATGATGAAAATATTTTTCCAACCCTGAGCATATTAATTTTCGCTCTTGATCTAATAAATCTCCTTTAGTAGCCATTACCAAAAGATACTTTTTTGAAAGCTGTGCTAAAGTTGCCTCAATTCCATCAATTAACTCAACAGGTATTTGTAACATTCCTTTTGCAATTTCAATAAGTTTTGAAACGGTTTCTAAAGGAATTTGCTTATTTGAAATACTGATGGCAGCTTCAATCAGGGATAATGCAAAAGGTTTAATGCCATAACCGTACAAAGGTAAATTTTGTATTTCAATTTTATATAAGAGCGCATTGCATTCTTCTTCAGAAACATACTCTTTTAAAAGCTCACAAAACTCTTTTTCTGCATTTCTGAAATAGGGTTCATTTACCCATAAGGTATCATCTGCATCAAAAGCAATAACTTTTATGTTATTAAACATTAAAAAATTATCTAATTAGTTTTTTGTATTTAATTCTTTTTGGGAGTAAGTCACCGCCCAAGCGTTTCTTTTTATTCTCTTCATAATCACTAAATCCACCTTCAAAGAAATAAACTTGACTGTCTCCTTCAAAAGCTAAAATATGTGTACAAACACGATCTAAAAACCACCTATCGTGAGAAATTACTACTGCACAACCTGCAAAACTCTCCAAACCTTCTTCCAAGGCTCTAAGTGTATTTACATCCAAATCATTGGTAGGCTCATCTAATAATAACACGTTTCCTTCTTCACGTAAGGTCATTGCAAGATGTAAACGGTTGCGTTCTCCACCAGAAAGCGTAGCAACTTTTTTATTTTGTTCACTTCCACCAAAGTTAAAACGACTTAGATAGGCTCTTGAATTAACTTGCCTCCCTCCCATCATAATCAACTCTTGACCATCACAAAAATTTTCCCAAATTGACTTTTCTGCATTAATATTGGAATGCGCTTGATCCACGTAAGCAATTTGAGCTGTTTCTCCAACAGTAAAATCACCAGCATCTGGTGTTTCCTGACCCATAATCATTTTAAAAATAGTCGTCTTTCCTGCTCCATTAGGTCCAATAACACCAACGATTCCTGCTTGAGGTAACTTAAAATTTAAATCCTCATAAAGCAGCTTATCACCAAATGCCTTAGAAACTCCTTTGGCCTCAATAACATTAGTACCTAAGCGTGGTCCATTAGGGATGTAAATTTCTAATTTTTCATCTAATTGTTTCTGATCTTGACTCATTAACTTATCATAGTTATTAAGTCTCGCTTTTTGTTTTGTTTGTCTTCCCTTTGCTCCTTGACGTACCCAATCTAATTCACGCTCTAATGTTTTTTGACGTTTAGAAGCTGTTTTACTCTCTTGTGCCATTCGTTTAGATTTTTGATCTAACCACGAAGAATAGTTCCCCTTCCAAGGAATTCCTTCTCCCCGATCTAACTCTAAAATCCAACCTGCCACATTATCGAGAAAATACCGATCGTGAGTTACTGCTATTACCGTCCCTTTATATTGTGACAAGTGATGTTCTAACCAATGAACACTTTCAGCATCCAAGTGATTGGTAGGCTCATCTAATAATAATACATCTGGTTCTTGTAATAATAACCTACACAAGGCTACTCTTCTTCGTTCACCACCAGATAAAACACTTATGGGCGAATCCCCAGGTGGGGTTCTAAGAGCATCCATTGCAATTTCTAACTTCGTATCTAATTCCCAAGCATTGGTAGCATCAATTTTATCCTGTAATACAGCCTGTTTTGCCATAAGATCATCCATTTTATCTGGATTTTCATAGATCTCTGGCAAGCCAAACATATCGTTTATTTTATTATATTCATCTAAAATATCTACGACATCCTGTACTCCTTCTTTTACAATTTCTATGACCGTTTTAGAATCATCTAATTTAGGTTCTTGTTCTAAATAACCTACAGAATATCCATCAGCAAAAACAACATCTCCTCTATAATTGGTATCAACTCCTGCAATTATCTTTAAAAGTGTTGATTTACCACTTCCATTTAAACCTAATATTCCAATTTTTGCTCCATAGAAAAAACTTAAATATATATTCTTAAGAACTGGAGTTTGTGAATTTTGATAGGCTTTGGTAACTCCAGACATGGAGAAAATTACCTTTTTGTCATCTGACATAATATAAGTTAAATTGTTATTTTTATTTTATTCATAAAGGCTGTTAAAAAATCTGTAAACTATTTTATGAACTATACCCTTCCTTTTAATGCATTAAAAACCCATGCATTTGCAAAGAAACCGATTCCTACAGAAGCAAATCCCCATCCAGCAACATCATCATATCTAAATGCTCCAAGGCCAATTAAAATAAATCCCATTAATATCATTATAAATGTTGCCCAAGCCAATACTGTGTTTTTATTCATTCCCATAATTCAATTTCATTTATTGTTTTCTAATGATTTCTATAGAAAACGATTACATTAAATAATTCCGTTAAAATTAAGCCGAATTACAAATATCGTAATAATATTGTTGCTAAAGCAAAAAACTAAATACTTTATCGAGCATATATTATATGAAAAATATTGTTATTCAATAAAAGAATTAAGACCGCTACGCTTTAGGCAATGGAACTAAAAGTATGATTCGAAATTCTTATGATGAGATTCCTGTTGAAGGGATTAGTACTAAAAAGAATAAAAAAGGTAGCTTCATGAAAAATAAAACATCCAGTTGGCTTTAAGGTTTGAGGCGTTAGGTATTAGCACTAAAAAGAGTGAAAAGAATAGCATCAAGAGATCCCCGCGTTCGCGAGGATGACGTTTCTTATTATGGGATTTTTGACTTCGTGAGGATTTTACTTAGAAGGAAACCGGTATGAAGTCAGTAATAATCGATGGTTTATATTCTTCAATAAATTTAATCAGACACTAATGATTGAAAAACAATATGGATTAAAAGGCATTTTGTATTTTAGCAAAAAGTTATTTTTCTATGGACTTAAACTTCAATAAAAACGAAGATCACAATAAATTATTAAGCGCTGCATTAAGGCAAAAACTTGCAAAAATAAAGCTTGGTGGTGGAAAAAGCAGGATTGAAAAACATCATGCTAAAGGAAAAATGACAGCACGTGAACGCATCGATTATTTACTCGATCCAAAAACTAAAAATATTGAAATTGCTGCTTTTGCAGGTGATAAAATGTATATAGAACACGGAGGCTGCCCCAGTGGTGGTGTGGTAATAAAAATCGGATATGTTAGCGGAAAACAATGTGTTATTGTTGCAAATGACGCTACTGTAAAAGCCGGTGCTTGGTTTCCAATTACAGGAAAAAAGAATTTACGTGCCCAAGAAATTTCAATAGAAAACAAACTACCCATCATTTATTTAGTGGACAGTGCAGGAGTATATCTTCCTTTGCAAGATGAAATTTTTCCAGACAAAGAACATTTTGGAAGAATTTTCAGAAACAATGCTGTGATGAGTAGCATGGGGATTACGCAAATATCTGCAGTTATGGGTAGCTGTGTTGCTGGAGGCGCTTATTTACCAATTATGAGTGATGAAGCCTTAATTGTAGATAAAACAGGAAGTATATTTTTAGCTGGGAGCTATCTGGTAAAAGCAGCTATTGGTGAATCTATAGATAATGAAACACTAGGTGGTGCTACTACTCATTGTGAAATTAGTGGGGTAACCGATTATAAATCTAAAGACGATAAAGATGCTTTAGATACCATAAAAAAAATATTCTCAAAAATTGGAGATTACGATAAAGCTGGTTATAACAGAGAAGAACCTTTAAAACCAAAAGAAGACCCAAAAGAACTATTTGGCATCCTTCCAAAATCACGTGCCGAACAATACGATATGCGTGAAATTATAAAACGCATTGTTGACGATTCTTTATTTGAAGAATATAAAAAAGAGTATGGTAAAACAATCCTAACGGGCTATGCCAGAATTGATGGATGGGCAGTAGGAATTGTAGCTAACCAAAGAACTTTGGTTAAAACGAAAAGTGGAGAAATGCAATTCGGAGGAGTTATTTATAGTGATAGTGCTGATAAAGCAACCCGATTTATAGCCAATTGCAATCAGAAAAAAATACCATTAGTTTTTCTTCAAGATGTAACAGGATTTATGGTTGGAAGTAAAAGTGAACATGGAGGTATTATTAAGGATGGCGCAAAAATGGTAAATGCTGTTAGTAATAGTGTCGTTCCAAAATTTACAATTATTATAGGAAATTCTTATGGTGCTGGAAATTATGCAATGTGCGGAAAAGCCTATGACCCAAGATTAATAGTCGCTTGGCCAAGTGCAGAATTAGCGGTTATGAGTGGGAATAGTGCTGCAAAAGTATTGTTGCAAATTGAAGCAGCATCCTTAAAAAAGCAAGGAAAAGAAATTACTCCAGAAGTTGAAAAAGAGCTATACGATAGAATTAAAGCTCGCTATGATGAACAGGTTTCACCTTATTATGCAGCTTCAAGAATATGGACAGATGCAGTCATCAACCCACTAGATACCAGAACTTGGATTTCAATGGGAATTGAGGCAGCTAATCACTCCCCCATTGAAAAGAAATTTAATTTAGGACTGATACAGGTCTAGATAATTAGATTAAAAATATTGTTTTAATTTTCTTATCTTTATTTTCATTTAACAAGCATCCAAATGAGAAAATCAATATCTATAAGTATCATTATTCTCACTTTTTTCTTTTCGCAACTAATTTTTTCACAAAGCGAAGGCCCTTTCAATCAATTAATAATTAGAGGAGTCACTTTAATTAATGGAAATGGTGCACCCCCTATAGGTCCCGTAGATATTGTTGTAGAAAATAATATCATTAAAAAAATCACCGTTGTAGGTTATCCCGGGGTTAAAATTGATCCAGAAAATCGTCCTAAATTAAATACATCAGGAAAAGAATTAGACGCTACTGGTATGTTTCTACTTCCTGGATTTATAGATATGCATGGACATATTGGAGGGGAAGCGCAAGGAGCAGATTGGGAATATGTTTTTAAATTATGGATGGCTCATGGGATTACGACTGTTAGAGAACCTTCAGGTAGGGGATTGAATTATGCCTTAGACTTAAAAAACAGAAGCGCTAAAAACGAAATTATAGCACCAAGAATTTTAGCATACACCGGTTTTGGTTCGGGTAGTGAGATAGAAATTACTACAGAAGAACAAGCTCGAGAATGGGTAAGAGCTAATGCTACAAAAGGAGCAGATGGAATCAAATTCTTCGGAGCAGAACCCCATATTATGAAAGCTGCATTAGAAGAAAATAAAAAGTTAGGATTGCGTTCTGCTATGCACCATGCACAAATGAGTGTTGCAAGATGGAATGTATTAAATTCTGCAAGATCAGGATTGACCTCATTAGAACATTGGTATGGACTGCCTGAAGCTTTGTTTAATGATCGGACAGTACAAAATTACCCAGTAGATTATAACTATAACAATGAGCAAGATCGCTTTGGAGAAGCAGGTAGGTTATGGAAACAAGCTGCTGCACCTTATTCAGATCACTGGAATAAAGTGATGAATGAATTAATTGAATTAGACTTTACATTAGATCCAACTTTTAATATTTACGAAGCTAGTAGGGATCTTCAAAGAGCGAGAAGAGCAGAATGGCACGAAGACTATACACTTCCTTCTTTATGGAACTATTATCAACCAAGTAAAATAAGTCACGGTTCTTATTGGCATTTCTGGGGTACAGAAGAAGAAGTGGCTTGGAAAGAAAATTATAGGTTATGGATGGCTTTTGTAAATGAATATAAAAATAGAGGTGGAAGAGTAACTGCAGGATCCGATTCTGGCTTTATTTTTCAGTTATATGGATTTGCTTATATAAGAGAATTAGAGTTATTAAGAGAAGCGGGGTTTCACCCTTTAGAAGTGATAAGAGCCGCTACGTTAAATGGAGCAGAAGCCCTAGGAATGGCTGATAAAATTGGATCTGTTGAAGTTGGTAAATATGCGGATTTTGTAATTGTTGAAGAAAACCCCTTATCAAACCTAAAAGTATTATACGGTACTGGTGCTATTAAACTTACAGAAGAAAATGAAGTAGTTCGTGTTGGTGGTGTAAAGTATACCATTAAAGATGGGATTATTTACGATGCCAAACAATTATTAAAAGAGGTAAAAATGATGGTAGATAAAGCTAAAGTCAAAGAAAACTTTAAACTTCTTCAACCTGGAATTAAAAATTAAACCTTAGAATTAAACCTTCTTTAAACTCTAGCGTTTATTTAGTAACGGTGACTGTAAACAAGCACACACAAATTTTTAAAATTGTTAAATAACTTTAAAAAATCATAATCAATAAAAAAAAAGAATTTCTTGTGCGGATAAGGCATAGCAGCATCCAAAAATAAATAGATAACTAAATTTCATATAGCTAGTTTAGGTTTATGAAGTAACAAAATGATTCGGATAAAAAAATTACTTTTTAAACTTTTGCAAAGAATTGAGTAGTTCCATTCTTTTTATTTTACCTGTTTTCGTAAAAGGAAATTTTGAAAATGTATATATTTTTTTTGGACGTTCATAGCTTAATAAAGATAAAAATACTTCTTTAAAATCAGAAGTTTCTTTGGTAGCATCTCCTTCTAATATTAATATTAATTGTTCTCCTAAGGTTTCATTTATTTCTGAAGCAATTATAAATGGCCGATCTATATAGCAAGCTAACTTTGCTTCTATTTGTTCTGGAAAAAGTTTAATTCCACCACTATTAACGACATCATCAATCCTGCCCAAATATTCAAATGAAGTAGGAGAAATTAATTTTACCATATCATTGCTAATCACTTTTTCCGCTGAAACTTCAGGAGCATCTATCATCAAACAATTTCTTTTATCTAATGAAAAATTTACCCTAGGCAAAGCGGTATAACTATTAGATTTAGCTGAGCCATTAATTCTTCTTACCGCAATGTGGCTAATGGTTTCTGTCATTCCATAAGTTGCAAAAACTTCGGTATCTACCCTTTGTAATTGATCATTTAATTTTTTTGATATAGCAGCACCTCCAATGATTAATTTCTTTATTTTATTTAAGGATTTTAAAGAATACTGGACTTGATATGGAACCATCGCAACAAAATCATAATCATTATCATCGTGGCTAATTGCATCTTTTTCAGGAGCAACAATATGAAGGTTCCAACCCAAAACCATTGCTCTTACCAACATCATTTTACCAGCAATATAATTTGAAGGTAAACACAATAATGCAGTGGTGTTTTCAGCGAGCTTAAAAAAAGTGCCTGTTGCCTTTGCACTGTTAATCATTTTTTGCTTTGATAGCTCCAAATTTTTAGGAAGCCCCGTAGATCCAGATGTTTTAACAGTAACATAATCATTATTATCTAACCATTCCTGAATAAAATTTCCAATGCTAATTTCATGGTGAGCACCAGCATTTATGAAATCTTTAGCTATTTCAAAAAGTCCATCAGGTTCATAAGACAATCCGTTGAGCTTAAATTTAGGGTGTATATATTTCCAAGGAGTGTTCACAATAAACCGATTTATTCTTCTATTGTAATAAGCTCATCTGGCGGACTTATTTTACCAAAGAGTTTTTCTCTCCAGTGGGTCCATTTATATTTCCAAGCCATTATTGCTAATAATAGAGGATATAAAATAAATACTGGAAGTACCACTTCGATCCCTGCACCAGGATCTGAAAGATCCAATAAAATTGAATTGGTCTGAAATACGGTCCAATCAGCAGTTACTAATAAAGCTATAATTAAATTGGTCCCCGCATGAAAGCCAAGAGAAAGCTCCATACCTTCATCCATTAATGTAATAATACCCAAGAAGAAACCAGTACCAATATAATAGATCATAGCTATATTTCCAATTTTTTCAACTTCAGGATTAAAAAAGTGTAATCCACCAAAAATAACAGAGGTAATTAGTAAGGGAACCCATTTATTTTTTGCTGCAATACCAATTCCTTGCATTAAATAACCTCTAAAAAAATATTCTTCAAAACTTGTTTGAATTGGTATTAAAACAACAACAATGACAAACATTATTAAAAACGGAATCAACTCAAATTGTACAATATAATTTTCTGGGTTCAAATAAAAATCGAAAACGGTAGTAACGATTGATAAGGCTGCAATCAATCCAAATCCAAAGAAAAAACGCCCCCAATCTATTTTTTTTCTGGAGGTTGTAAGTTGAGTTAAGGTTTCTCTGTGAATATACTTAATAACAAAAATCAAGGCAATAAACCCTCCTATAAATGTAAGCAGTATTAACAATAAATAAAGATTGCTCTTCGCAGGAAACAATGAAGCAAATGCAGATTCACTTGCAATCAAGAACTCAGGTAAGTTTTCTGCCTGAAAAAAAGAAACGACTATTAAAGGTATCATTCCTAAAAATTGCCATCCTATTAAAAAAATAATAATTGTTCCAACTACATAACGCCAACCGTCATGTTTAAATTTATAAGCTTGAGCTATGTACATCGTTTATTATATCTAATTAATAATTAAGTAGGTTTAAATCCCACCTTACCTCGGTGTTATAAGTTAGGCTTCCGTTACAAACCTCCAATGGTGAAGGAATGTTATTAGTAAAAAGACTACCTGTTCCCAATCCTTGGGGTAATTTACTGTTTTTTGCAAAGGTATATTGCGCAATTGCATTTAATCCAATATTACTTTCTAATGCGGAAGTAATCCACCACCCAATATCCTTGCTTTCTGCTAAAGAAATCCATTGATCACTAGCACTAAAACCACCTATTAAACTGGGTTTTAAAATTATATAGTGTGGACTAATTGTGTTTAATACATCTAATTTTTCTTTTTCTGAAAAACCCCCAATGAGTTCCTCATCCAATGCTATCGGTAGTGGAGTATCTTCACAGAGTCGAGCCATTTCTTGCCATTGACCTTGTTTAATAGGCTGTTCAATCGAATGTAAATCAAATTCTGATAGCCTTTTTAATTTTTCCAATGCTTCTGAAGAATTAAAAGCACCATTGGCATCTACTCGCAATGCTATGTCGGCAGGTGAATATTCTTTTCTTATTGACTTTAACAGATTCAATTCTGTATTAAAATCAATAGCACCAATCTTCATTTTTATACATCGAAAACCTTGATTGAGTTTATCAGAAATTTGTTGCTTCATAAAAGCTTCACTTCCCATCCAAACCAATCCATTAATTGGGATGTGCTCGTTTCCATTAGAAAACCCGGATGGATAAATTTCAAATAAATCTTTTGAACTTAGAGATTTAAATGCTGTTTCCAAACCTATTTGAATGGAAGGAAATTCTATTAACTCATCGTATAGTTTTTGAACTCCTAAATTTATATGGTTGCATACCCACTGAAGTTTTACTTCATAATCTGGACGGTCATCAATACTTAATCCTCTAAATAAACCACACTCTCCTATTCCCTTCTGATTTTCATCCTCTATGAAAATAAAATAAGTTTCTTTAGTTTTTAAAACACCTCTAGAAGTACCACCTGGGAGTTTAAAGTTTAAAAGATGCTTTTGATAAGATGCTTTCAAATGGGATTATTTTAGAATAGATTTAAATTTTAAAATCATTTTAATGAAAGAATCCAAATAATAGTGCGAATAAAAAGGTACTTAAGGCAACTTTTTTAAGTTCACTATCCAACAATTTAGGCTCTTTATTTTTATAAACAGTTACTAAGTTAATTATTAAAGGTATAAACGCAATTATATACGTTAATTGACTAATAGAATGATAACTTATAACCGAATAAACCATGGTCAATACCATAGCCAAACAAATTAATATATAATGGTAAATTTTTGATTTTGAGCTTCCTAAGCTAACTACCAATGTCTTTTTATGATGTAATGCATCGTTTTTAACATCGCGCATATTATTTAAATTAAGAACTGCCATACTGAACAAGCCTATAGTAGATGCGGGTAATAATAAATTCCATTCTAATTGATGAACAAACAAATAATAACTACCCAAAACACTTAATAATCCAAAAAACAGAAAAACAAAAATATCGCCTAAACCAGAATAGCCATAAGCATGCTCACCTATTGTGTATTTTAATGCAGCGATTATGGAAGCAATCCCAAGAATAAAAAATAGCAGTGAATGTAAAAAATCCTCACTTCCAAATGCACGGTAAATTAATATAATTGCGATGATCATAGTAACAATCGCTGTAATCAAAATGCCCCGCTTCATCTGCTTTGGAGAAATCACACCCGATGCAACCAGGCGCTTCTCTCCTTCCCTATTATCATCAGTACCTTTTACACCATCTCCATAATCATTTGCGAAGTTGGAAAGCACTTGAAACCCAACAGTCGTTAAAATCGCCAACCAAAATATGGATGACTTCCAAAATAGATGGTTAATAGCCAATGAGGAACCTACTATAATTCCAGATACCGATAATGGTAAAGTTCTTAAACGTGCTGCCGATACCCAGGCTTTAAAATTTGGCATTAAATTATTTCTTTTTACAAAAATACATTTAATAAATTATTTTGCACTTTTAAATGTCCCCAAAGAAAAATAGTCTGCGCACATTTAATAAATATGATTTAGGACTGTTGATATTAGGAGTTGAATTTAAAGTTAGGTGGGCAACTATACCACCTATCATTTTAATGTTGGGCTTAGTATTTATGTTTTATTCCTGTTTTTTTCGAAGGTTAATTACGTTTCAGTTTTTTCGAACCTTTAAAGATTATTAATAAGGCTAATCCGCTCAAGATAAATCCGAATAGGAAATCATTGTCAGATTCATATTCTTCAAGGAAAATAAATCTATCAAAAGTTTCATTGCTCAACATTTCAACTTCACTTTTATTCTTTAATTTTCTGCAATATTCAGCTTTAGTTCTTTTGACAATTACTCTATTGTTAAACTCAAATTTTATAAAGTAATTACTCTTTCCTGTTTCGTAGCAATCGATAACTTTCACGGATACTGTTTCATTTCTTTCCGTAATCTCTTTATCTAAATATCCATTCCGTAAAATTACGATGCTTATTAAAAGCATAGATATTCCGGCTATAATCAGTCCATAATTATTGATAAAAATCAAAATTTTATTTTTCACAAAGTTTTTTTTTCAAATGTGTGGTAACTAACCAATAACACTAACCAATAATTCTTTTAATAAATCTCCCTGAGTTAAATTAGCACCCACTCCTTTGCTTTTTACATCAATTTCTCGAATGGAAGCAATAATGGTACTAATACGACGCATCGGATAATTACGAGCT
>Ga0307985_10000768_pt1 | contig 18413 bp, 17 predicted proteins | sample EllFjometageno80_FD_203155 | JGI IMG/M metagenome (GOLD analysis project Ga0307985, IMG submission 203155) | Marine microbial communities from Ellis Fjord, Antarctic Ocean - #80 | ecosystem: Environmental > Aquatic > Marine > Unclassified | place: Southern Ocean | collected 2014-10-09 | reverse complement strand
ATTACTCGGCATGTTAAAGGAATACCCGTGCAGCATAACCCCACTGAGTTAAACACTTACCTTGATATACACCCTCGCATTCAACAGGCTTTGGCTAATAACAAGCCCGTTGTGGCCTTGGAATCCACTATCATTTCCCATGGCATGCCTTACCCACAAAATGTAGAAACAGCCATGCTAGTTGAGCAGGCAGTGCGAGAAAATGGCGCAGAACCCGCAACCATTGCCATTCTTAATGGTCGCTTAACCGTAGGCTTAGATGAGCAACAAATCACGCACCTAGGTAAAAGTGGTTTTGAAGTTATTAAAACCAGCCGCCGGGATATTCCCTTTATTGTGGCACAAGAGCAAGACGGCGCCACTACTGTAGCGTCTACCATGATTATTGCTGCTCTGGCAGGCATTAAAGTGTTCGCCACGGGAGGCATAGGGGGCGTTCATCGTCATGCGGAAACAACGATGGACATTTCTGCAGACTTACAAGAATTGGCCAACACGTCAGTTGCTGTGGTATGTGCGGGTGTGAAGTCTATTTTAGATATTGGGCTTACATTGGAATACCTGGAAACCCACGGTGTTCCTGTAGTGGGTTATAAAACCAAAATAATGCCTGCGTTTTATACCCAAACCAGTGGCTTTGAGGTGGATTATTCATTAGATTCTGCTGCGAGCATCGCTCAGGCGCTGTCTGCAAAATGGAACATGGGCTTAGCCGGTGGTGTGGTAGTGGCTAACCCAATTCCAGATGCCTATGCTATGGACCCTGTTGCAATAGAGCAGGTGATCGCTGAAGCCATTGTGGAAATGCAGGAGCAGGGCATCCATGGCAAACAAAGTACACCGTTTTTGTTATCTAAAATTGCACAAGTGACTCAAGGCGAGAGTTTGGCGGCTAATATCCAACTGGTATTAAATAATGCCCGTCTTGGGGCTAATATTGCTCTAGAGCTGACTAAACTTTAGACATAGAGAAACTTGAAGGCATATTGAACCCTCTAGCAAGTAGAGGTATCGTTCAATATGCCTTCAAATGCCTTCAAATGCCTTCAAATGCCTTCAAATGCCTTCAAATGCCTTCACATGACATATGAGTGCGATAACGCTCTGTTTAATGTCGATTTTGCCTCCTTTCTCTAATAATTTAAATGCTATTGTTTATGTCATGAACCGGTGTATAGTTCATAGAGACCAAGGCCAGCAGAGACTTCTTGCTGGCTGAGTGCTTAGTAAACACATTACAATAAAAAAATCATGAGGAAAATTTCAAAATGAAACTATTGAAACCTGTACTGGGTACAGTACTGCTAGCAGGCTTGTTATCAGTGAACACTGCATATGCCGGTGACGTACTTGACAAGATCATGTCCACTAAAACGATCAAAATAGCGACCGATGCCAACTGGCCACCACAGTCATTTATTAATGACCAAAACGAAATGGATGGATTTGACGTAGATGTCGCCCGTGAAATCGCCAAACGTCTTGGTGCTGAAGTTGAATTTATTACGCCTAACTGGGATGTTATTACTGCTGGTAACTGGCATGGCCGTTGGGATATGCATGTTGGATCAATGACACCGACTAAGCAGCGCGCAGAAATCTTATCTTTCCCTGCTGTTTATTACTACACGCCAGCTGCTGTAGCCGTGCATACAAGTTCTAACATTACTGAGCTTTCAGGTCTCAATGGAAAAAAAGTAGGTACTGGCACAGGGACTACTTTTGAACTTTACCTACAACACGATCTAATCATTGACGCTGAAGGTGCCCCTGCCTTTGAATTCCAAATTGATAATGCTGAAATTAAATCATATGAAACGTCAGTGATCGCACTAGATGACCTACGTTTGGGTGATGGCGTTCGCCTTGATGGTGTTGTGAGTAGCTTACCAACTATTTTAGAAGCTATCGAGAATGGCTATCCGCTTAAAGTTGTCGGAACCCCTGTTTTTTACGAGCCATTGGCCGTAACTGTTGACTTAGGTGATAGTGAACTTAACTCAAAAGTTGCTAGCATCGTTGCATCAATGCGAGCAGATGGTGTATTAAGCACCATCTCTAAAAAGTGGTATGGCGTAGACTACGCAACAGTTAAGTAACTGAAAAGCCGACCTGTTCGGATTTTCTCTAAACCCGGGTATTAACGCAATGCCCGGGTACATTTGAGGCGACCTGAATAGTCATTACAACTATTTAAAGGTAGGAACGAATTGTGATTCAGGATACAGTTACTGAAGACGTACTACTCAGAAAACCCAAATTTATAGCCTTTCTTTCCGCTACCATCTTACTTTGTTTTCTCATCTTCGACCCATCAGAATCTATCATGGGGCACTTACTTGAACCCGCCCTGGGTGATCCCGAACAAAGTGGTTTATATGGCCGTTTTGTCACTTCTTTTATGTTGGCAGTACTATTGGTTTTAAACCTACTGGCAATAAGCTTCATACCTAATTTTCGCCTTCAGGTGATTGCTGTTTGGATAGAACTATTGATTCTATTTTTGTCCTTCTTTTACAGCTTTGATCTCAGTTTTGAATTTATTCGAAGTAAAATTTGGTTCATGGTGACACAAGGTATTTTCACCACCTTATACGTTTCTGCTATCTCGATAGTCATTGCTTCGTTCATTGCAATCATCGGGGCAGTGGCAAAAATGTCATCCAATGGCTTTGCTTATGCCATTGCTAGTTTTTACACGTCATTTTTCCGAGGCTTGCCGCTATTGATGCAGGTTTACCTTATTTACCTAGGCTTCCCTCAAATTGGTTATGTCATTGACGCAGTTCCGGCGGGCATCATTGCCTTGTCTCTTTGTTATGGCGCCTATATGACTGAAATATTCCGCGCAGGAATTATGAGCATTGACGCTGGTCAATGGGAAGGGTCACGAGCATTGGGTTTCAAATTTGGCCTGATTATGCGCAAGATCATTTTGCCTCAATCTATTCCATTAATTATCCCACCCACTGGTAATCAATTTATTGCGATGCTCAAAGATAGCTCGCTGGTATCCGTTATTGGTGTTTGGGAGCTTATGTTTCTTGCCAGAACATTGGGTAATAAAACCTTCAATCACATGGAAATGCTCATTACAGCAGCCATGCTGTATTGGATGATGACCATGGTATTAGAACTGATTCAGTCTCGTATCGAACGCAAATACCAAAAACGACAGTCGAGATAAGTTATGTCTGAAACGAACCAGAACGCAAAAGGTCCGATTATTTCCATCAAGGAAATGAACAAATACTATGGTGATTTTCATGCACTGACTGACATTGACCTAGAGGTTAATGTGGGCGAACGTATCGTTATCTGCGGCCCTTCTGGGTCGGGTAAATCGACGCTCATCAGATGCTTAAACCGTCTTGAGGCGCATCAGTCAGGCTCGGTGAATGTAAATGGTGTTGAGTTACATCAACACATGAAAAACATTGATAAAGTTCGATCTGAAGTGGGTATGGTATTTCAGCATTTTAATCTGTTCCCGCATATGACCGTTCTAGAAAACTGCACTGCGGGCCCGATGTGGGTAAATAAAGTACCTCCATCAGAAGCCCATGAAATAGCTATGAAGTATTTAGAGCGGGTTAATATTCCGGAGCAAGCAGATAAATATCCAGCTCAGTTATCAGGTGGGCAGCAGCAGCGTGTGGCGATTGCACGCAGTTTGTGCATGAACCCGAAGGTTATGCTGTTCGATGAACCTACCTCAGCACTTGATCCTGAAATGGTATCCGAGGTGCTCGACACTATGACAAGCCTCGCGCAAAGCGGCATGACCATGATTGTTGTTACCCATGAAATGGGATTTGCCAAGCAAGTTGCTGATCGGGTGATATTTATGGATGAAGGTAAAATTGTTGAGTCGAACGAGCCTATCGCCTTCTTTGAAAACCCACAATCAGACCGCACCAAAAAATTCCTCAGCCAGGTGTTGGTACATTAGCCAGATCTTTCGCGGCTAATATAGTCGTCAAGCAGGCTAAACCTTAGCCACTCCTATCTTCTTAGCTATAAGTTTAGATTACAGTGAGTATTTCATCTAATGGCTTTTTGATCTTTGCGACACCGGGCACGGTGGCGTCTTTAGAGGCGTGGCCCACGGCTAATATCATCACGGCTTTTTCGTGGCTTGGTCTGCCAAGGAGCTTGTTGAGAAAGCGCATAGGGTTTGGTGTATGAGTGAGGCTGTATAACCCGGCATGGTGTAAGGCCGAAATTAGAAAGCCCGTGGCAATGCCCACACTGTCGGGTACATAGTAGTTTTTAAAACGTGTGCCATCATCAAACACACCGTAACGTTGGGCAAAGATAACAATCAGCCATGGGGCAATATCTAAATGGGGCTTATGTGCATTAGTGCCGATGGGTTCTAAGGCTTTAATCCACTCATCGCCGCCACCACCTGCGTAAAACTTCTCTTCTTCTAATTCTGCGGCTAAACGCATTTCATGTTTTATCGCAGGATTACGTATGGCCACAAAATGCCATGGCTGGTGGTTAGCCCCGCTGGGCGCCGAGCCTGCCGTACGAATGCAATTTTGAATCACGTCTTCTGGTACTTCACGGTCAATAAAATCACGCACGGTATGCCGTTGTTTCATAGTTTGGTAATAAGCCAGCGCAGCCTTGCGCATCTCTTCATCGGTCATTTCTGGACGAGGAGTAAGCTTTACAGCTTCATAGGAAAGTTGTTCTCGTGCAAACATGGCAGCACCCTCTTTAGATAACATCATGACCGGCCCATTATTATGCATAGGCTTATTGTTTACCACAATCACTTGATGACCTAGTCTGCATGGGTTGGTTATTCTAAGGCCTATTTAAGCTAGGGATTTCTGCTATAGTCATCCACTAATGGCTGATTCGTTATCTACACGACGATCTAAGTTAATAAGGAGTAGTTTGTGGCATTACGTTGGATACCTATCCCTATACCTATGGCAACACGCAAACACCTGCTAAATATTGCGCTGTGCCTGGCTTTGATTTGGGGTATTTATGATGCCATAATGGGGCCAGACTTAGTCTCAGACCTGCGTGATTTTACCGGTCGTTATGGGGCTTACTTATTACTGATTAGCTTACTGTTTACGCCTTTGAGCAAACGCTGGAATTGGGTCAAACGCAATGTGTCTATGCGGCGCAATGTGGGTGTATGGGGTTTTATCTATGCCACTATACATCTGCTCATTTGGATTACCCTTGAGTTTTATTATGATTGGGCACTAATGCTAGATGAGATTTCAGGTAACCTGTTTATTTTACTGGGTATTTTAGCCTTTGTTTTGCTGACGCCCTTGGCGCTCACATCTAACCATCGTGCTCTTAAACGTTTTGGTTACCGTAAATGGCAAATGCTACATACCCTCACTTATATCGCCGTACCCGCTGTAATTGCTCATCATTTTATGGCGCAGAAATCCGATACCTTAGAACCCCTGCTCATGGGTTTAGTTTTAATACTAGTGCTTTTTTGGAGATACCGTCATGCCCGTTAAGTCTTCCGAAATAACCCCAGAAAAAGTTTATAAAAGACGACGCACTCTAATTGCAGCTGGTTTAGGGGTATTAGCAGTGCCTTTAATAAGCAAAGGTTATGGACTCCTTCAGCCACAAGAAGATATAAATCCGATGTTTATGCCAGTGTCTGCTCAGCCGGATAGGCAGGAGCAGCCATTACAACCTACGCCATATGAAACGGTTACGGGCTATAATAATTATTACGAATTTGGTTATAACAAAGATGATCCTGCAAATGCCGCTAAAACCCTGATGACTTCACCTTGGAGTGTGGAGCTTGGTGGTGAAGGTGCAGACAAGCCGGGTATTTATGACATTGAAGAGATTAAAGGTGAGCACGCTATAGAGAATCATGTGTACCGTTTTCGCTGTGTAGAAGCTTGGTCTATGGTGATTCCATGGAATGGCATTAAGTTGGCAGACATTATTAACGCTGCTGTGCCTAACAGTAAGGCTAAGTTTGTGCGTTTTACAACGCTAAATGATCCCCAGCAAATGCCTAATGCAGATTGGGCAGGTGGGCCTTATGTGGAAGGTTTAACTATAGAGGAAGCCATGAACCCACTAACGCTGTTAGCCACGGGCATTTATGATAAACCGTTAGAGCAACAAAATGGCGCACCAATTCGTTTGGTGGTGCCGTGGAAGTATGGCTTTAAGTACGCTAAATCTATCGTTAAGATTGAATTGGTGGAACAAATGCCCCAGAACACCTGGTGGTTACAAAATAAGCGTGAATATGGTTTTTATGCCAACGTTAATCCACAATTTGACCATCCCCGCTGGACTCAATCCACAGAACGCGTTATTGGTGAACTAGGCCGGAAACCTACGCTGCTATATAACGGCTATGCAGAAGAAGTGGCTCATATCTACCCAGATTTAGACAATCGGTTGTATTTTTATTAAGTCAGCTAAACCAGCTGGAAAATGCGCCATAGTTGCTCACCCCAGAGTAAATATACTAGACCACCCACTGATAAAAACGGCCCGAAGGGCATCTGAGGGTCGGTTTGAGCTGATTTAATACGCAATGCTAAACCTACAATTATCCCTGCTACAGCCGCCACTAATACTATTATGGGTAACGCTTGCCAGCCTAGCCAAGCGCCTAATGCTGCGAGTAGCTTAAAATCTCCGTAGCCCATGCCATGTTTGCCCGTGGCTAGGCGAAAGCCCCAGTACACTAGCCACAAAGACATATAGCCCGCAACAGCGCCCCAGAATGCATCTTGTAAGCTAGTGAATAACCCAAAGGCATTGACTAGCAAGCCTAGCCACATTAAGGGCAGGGTGAGCTGGTCTGGCAGTAGTTTGTGATCTAGGTCTATAAACGTTAACGCCACTAACATGTACATAAACAGTAAGGCCATTAGCGTGGTTAAACTTGGCCCTAGTAACCCTGCAATCAGTAGCCCTAAAGCCGCCGTTAACAGCTCAACTAATAGGTATCGTGGGCTAATCTTGGTATTACAAAAAGCACACTTGCCTTGCAACCATAGGTACGAAACAACTGGGATCTTGTGCCAGGCTTTTAATGGTGTTTGGCAGTTAGGGCAATGGGAGCCTGGCCACGCAATAGAAGCTAGGGCTGGATGTGATATCTGTTCATTGCTCTGTTCTAGATTGAGAAGAGTACGACATTCTTGCTGCCATTCTAAATGCATGGCTTTGGGTAATCGAAGGATCACCACGTTTAGAAAGCTGCCGATTAATAGGCTAAGCAAGGCTGCGCTAACTAACCAAAGTTCAGGATACTGCTGTAATACATTGAACCATGGGTAAGAGGCCATGGTTACTGGCCGTTTAAATGCAGGTTAAAAAAGCTCACAATTTTACCTTCTAAATCGGTCGCCAATTCATTAGCAGGGATGGTGCCTGCAAGCCCTGTTATTTGCATCAGGGGCGAGAAAAGGGGGGTATCCGAGAAATCAAAATGTTTTGTACCCGGCATAAGAATAGATTTTTGCTGGGGGCTGTTGTTGAGAAGTCGCTCAAGCTTTTGGTAATTTACCGGGTCATCCCAAGAGGCTTGGCCTATGTAGAGCAGAGGCGTACTAACACCTTGGTCAATGGTTCTTGGAGGCACAGGTATTATCCACCCGTCTAACACGATGGTGGCATCAATACGGGGGTCTTGGCTGGCGGCAACGATGCTAGTCGCTCCGCCGTAGGAGTGGCCAAACATACCAATGTGATCTAGATCTGCAGCGGCCCATAATGGCTCATTAGATAGCACTTTTTCAGTCACCGTATCAATCATAAACTTGATATCAGCCACACGAGTTTTTAACTGAGGGTTGCGTAAAGCCCAGAACTCTTCCGCGGTGAGCTCGCCTTCATAACCTGAACGAAAATGGGCACTAGTGCCATCGTTAAATAGGGTAAGACTGGCATCATAGGTGTGGTCTGCGGAAAGTACGATGTAGCCCCTACTAGCTAATGCTTCAAACTGCGCTGTATTCTGGAAACGCATGCCCCGAAGGCCATGGGAGAACACCACTAAAGGAGTGCGTTTAATCTGTGGGTGTAAAGGAGCATCAAGTATAGAGTGAGTGTCTATGTCCTTAAGGTGACTGAACAAGAATTGCGGCAGACCTAGCGTTAAGCTAAGGGCGGGTAACCATTGATCAGGTTTAGCAAGGTAGGGCAGTGGTGTGGCAGTTGACGCTTGTGTTGGATACCAAGCTTGCACCACAATACGGCGCTTATCTCCCACGGTTTCGGTAAACCACTCCTGCCGGCTTTCGTCTGTCCATTCGAAAATTTGTGTGCCCACCGCGTATTGGCCCGTGGGTGTGGGAAGGTCGTTGAGAGGGATTAACACAGGCATAATATACCGATGACCCAGGGCGAAAACGACGGTAACAGTAACGATAACAACAACAATAAAACCTAAGCTATAAAGGCTAATTTTTTTCAACATGGAGTAGAGCCATAAGAGGTTAAACAAAAACCAAAGAGTCACTAAATAGTAACAGAAACAGTAACAGAAACAGAAATTTCATCAGGTCAGTGTTACCAATTCTTTAAGGTCATCCATGTTTCAGGCAATCATCGCTTAAAGTTGAGCCATGATTTGTTGTTCGTTAATTTCTAGTAGCATTGGGCCTTGGTGCGCAGCAGCTTGTTGTAGTACATCAGGTAGGTCACTAAAGTGTGCAAGCTTGCTGTATTTAAGGCCATAAGCTAGGGCAAGAGCATCTAGTTTGGGTGGCTGCGGGCTCACACCAATAGGCGTGATGCCCACAGCCAACATAGAAGATTCAATTTCACCATACCCTTGATTGTTCCACACAATAAATATGATGGGTAGTTCAAACGTTTGTGCAGTGGCTAATTCAGCTAAACAAAATTGCATGCCTCCATCACCCGTTAAGGCAATGACGCGGTGGTTATTGTTTTGCAGTCGGCGCCCTATAGCGGCCCCTATGGCAGCAGGCACAGCATAACCTAAGGTGCCAAAGCCGGTGGCAGAATTGAACCAGGTTTTCGGTGCAGGCGCTTCAAAATAACAATTGCCGCCATAAATCGGCTGGGTTGAATCACCCACAATAACCGCTTCAGGTAGCGCCTGAACGATGGCTGTTAGAAAGCTGTGGTGCTGCTGATAAGGCTTAGGAAGTTCTGTAAACGCATCCTTTCTGGTGGCGTGTGCACGGGCTTCGCCTAAGCTAGACGTGGGCTCTTTCTGATCTAATAATGGAAGCAGACACGTTAATGCGTGTGAGACGTCACTGTGAATTCCAAGCTGCTGTGGTGCGTCGGCTACATTAGGGTTGATGTCGATTCGGATGAGGTTGTTCAAAGGTGGGAATTGGCCGTTAACGTACATGTCGTAATCGGTTTGTCCCATTTGCGTGCCTAGGGCAATGACGCAACCGGCCTGTGCTAATAAGCTACGGGTTGCTTCCAAGCTGGGGCTGGCAGGCACACACAAGGGATGGTGGGCCATAAGTCCACGGCCATTAATGGTGGTCACTACTGGGGCATTAAGTGTATTGGCAAGGTGTAGAAGTTGATGCTGTGCATTAACGGCACCACCGCCTGCAAGGATAACGCTTTGCTTGTGCTGATTAATGGCATGGGCTGCTTTGTGTATCTGCTCTAGGGCAATGGCGCTAGCACTGCCACCGAGGTTTATTGTCTGATCACTAATTACCTGGGCCATCTCAGCCATCTCGGCCATTTCATCATTGGCTAGCTGCCCGATGACGTCTAGGGGGATCTGTAAGTGCACAGGACCAAGGGGGGTGCCATTATTGACACTTAATGCGGCAAACACCTGGGCAACGGTGTTTGTCACATTGTCATTAGCATTGATCTGAAAATTAGCAACAGTAAGGGGTTTAATGATGCTGGCCTGTTGTGGCATAGCATGTAAACAGCCTTGTGATTCTGTGCCAGCGGCGTTCACTGTAGAGATCACTAGCATGGGAATGCTGTCCCCAAGGGCTTGTCCCATAGCGGTAGCAATGTTAGTGAGGCCAGGCCCGGTGATAACAAAACATACGCCAGGTTTGCCTGTGGTGCGAGCGTAGCCATCGGCCATGAACCCTGCACCTTGCTCATGGCGGGGCGTAATGTGTTGAATGTTGGAGGTGGCTAAGCCGCGGTATAGCTCTAGCGTATGTACACCTGGGATACCAAATACAGTATCAACACCATAAGCTTCTAACAACTTAATGAGCTGTTGGCCTTTGGTTATAGTGGGTGTGTTACTCATGGCTTGTCGATCGCTCATGGCTGTCATCTCGCTCATGGCTGTACCTGCTGGCATTGGTCAATAAAACCGCGAATGCGTTTACACGCTTCTAGTAATAAGGTGTCTTCCACGGTAAATGAAATGCGTATCCATCCGTATGAGGCTTTACCAAAAGCGCCTGCATCTAGCACTGCCACTCCCGTGGTTTTATAAAGGGCGTTGGCAAACTCAAGGCCGTTCATACCTAAGGCACGTACATCCATCATGATAAACATGCCTGCGCTAGGTTTAAGAATAGGCGTGGCTTTAATGTTGTTCAGTGCGCCAAAAACCAAATCTCTACGCTGTTTAAAGGTTACCCTAATGAGTTCACTTTCGGCTTGCGACTGCTGTAACGCAGCGAAGGCAGCGGCTTGGGTAAACCCAGATAAACCATACAACATGCACAGGCCTAAGTTAGAAAAATGTTCCATAAGTGAAACTGGAGCAATAGCCCAACCTACGCGCCAGCCGGTCATGGCATAGGTTTTTGATAGGCTGTTTAGCGTCACGGTACGCTCAAACATGCCAGGCCGCTGGGCGATGCTGATATGTTCACCTTCAAATATTAGTTCACCGTATACTTCATCGGCAATGATCCAAAGATCATGTTTTATGGCAAGATCGCAGATTGACTCAATCTCACTCTCACTCATCATTACCCCTGTAGGGTTGTTAGGGTTAGTGATGAGTAAGGCTTTGGTTTTAGGTGTGATCGCTGCTTGGGTAGCCCTGGCATCAAACCGAAACCCGCTGTCGGCAGACATAGGCACAGGGACCAAGGTTGCACCAGATGCGCATAGGGTGGCTTCGTAGGTAACATACATAGGATCTAGAGCTAATATTTCATCACCTGGATCTAATAAACATAAGCTAGCCGCAAATAGCGCATTTTGAGCGCCAGCAAAAAGCATCACATTGTCTGCAGTTATTTCTTTGCCCATGTCTGTCATGAGTGGTGATCGAAACTGTTCTGCAATCACTTGCCTTACTTCAGGGCGCCCTGTAACGAGCTGATAGTGGGTGTCGCCTTCTTGAAGGGCGTCAATAGCGGCTTGCGTGATGACCTTAGGGGTAGCAAAATCAGGGTCCCCTACACTTAATACAATCACATCCTCGCCCGCTGTGGCAGCTTTCACAGCTATTTCATGAAGGTCCCATGCAGCGGCACCTTCGCCATTAATGCGGCTAGTTAGTTGGGAGAATTTCATGGTCACCTCGGTATTGTTAGCGCCCCTATTGAACGATCGTCCAATACTATTGAGCACTTGCCCAATAGTCAAATAAAGCCGACAATTAAGGGTAATTATTTTGCTACTGTTGGAACTGCTTTGAAGAAAAAATCAGACCGTTTATCGGCCAATGAGAGGAGAAGTCAGCTCATAGAAGCCACTCTTACCTGTTTAATGAGAGAGGGGGCGCCGGGTTTATCATCACGCAAAATTTGTGCCCAAGCTGGGGTTTCTGTAGGTTTACTAAATCATCATTTTTCTAGCCAGGAAGACCTAGTAGCTGCGGCCTATGAAGAAATTTCTTTGCGTTACCACCAAACGTTAAAAACACGGATTGATGCTGATACGGGCAACCAAAATGCTCCGGTAAAAACCTTAGTAGCATGCGCATTTGAAGAAGACATTATGTGCCCAGAACAATTACGAGCGTGGGTGGTATTTTGGTCAAAAACGATTGATTCCAAAATGATGCGAGCCACCCATGACCGAATTAACGAACGACTGCAGTCGTATCTTATCGAAGTGCTTGCCAAGTCTTTACCTAACCTAAACACTGATGAATTGCGCATTTTGGCAGTTGAATACAGTGCTTTGACAGACGGGCTTTGGTTGGATTGGAGCTTAAACGGCTCTAATCAAGACGCCACTTTATGGCACACTATTTTACAGCAATGGTTGAATCGTACTTTGGCGTTGGTTTAGCAGAGCCACCCGACCAAACTTCGCCCTCTTTGGTACATATGGAAATGTCGTTGAGCACTTGGTTGTCACCAAAAGCTTTATGTAAGTCTTCAACCTCTAGGGCATTATTGATTTGGGGTTCTGTGGGCATCAATATGACCTTAGTGTTTTATTTTATTGTACGATCGTTCAGCAGTATGCAAGCCAACGTTAATAGTCAACCACCTATGACTTGATCTCTGTCGGCTCCCTCAAGGCATATTAGGTCTAAACTTCGCGCTGTACTGCAATGGACATAAAATGAAACAGACAATTTTTTTGATTGAAGGCTGCTTATTGGCAGCATTAGGTATTTGGTTACTAAAAACCGGTGGTTTGGTCTCTGGTGGCACTACGGGCCTTGCCATACTTATGGCACCGACTTTGCCGAGCATTAGTTTTGGTATGTGGTTTAGCCTGATTAACATCCCTTTTTATCTTCTGGGACTCGGTTTTTCGGGGGTTAAATTTTTACTGAGGACTTTTTTTTGCGTGGCATTAGTGTCTGTAATTGTGGATTTATTAGATTGGCAACTGCAACTACAGTCGACAACGCCGTGGATGACGGTCGTTTTAAGTGGTAGCTTAATCGCTTTTGGCATGACGCTATTGTTACGTAATGGCGCTTCGTTAGGAGGAGTCAATATTTTAGCTTTATATCTGCATCAACGCACAGGTTTGGCTACCGCACAATTTATTCTAGCGGCGGACATTCTCATTATGGTTTTGTCATTGGTATCTTACCCGAGCATTTTGGTGGCCTATTCGGCAGTTACGGTTGCTTTGGTTGGTGTGCTACTAGGCTATCACTTACGTCCAAATTTGATTGTCTCTAAAGTTGTTTCTGGTGTATAAAATCCTTTTCAAGGGTGCAATGAATTCATCGCATCAACACAGGTGATGATGAGGTTAAGCAGAACAGAAGGATTTAATCGTAACAGGCTTTACTTCGGGGCAGCATGTTTGTAGCATCGCACTATTGAACGATCGTTTAATGCGGTGTTAATGATGACAGCGCCCTACAACAAAGCTACTAGAAGGAATATTCCATGGCCAATTTTGGTTGCCAGTCCATGTCTTCGCCTCTGCAACGGGTGTTGATGCGTGCACCACAAGAGAGTTTGTTACACGCTGACCCAAAACAATGGCACTACGGCCCTACATTTGATGCAATTAAAGCGCTAGAGCAATATGAGGCGTTTCGTCAATTAGTGGTGGCTTGTGGAACAGAAATTATCGATATCGAAGACCGTAATGATGGTTTATCCGATGCGATGTTTACCCATGACCCTTCGCTGATGAGTGACCACGGCGCTATTATCCTTAACATGGGTAAACCGCTGCGTAAGGCAGAGCCTGCATTACATGAGCAGGCTTATGTCAATGCAGGCATTCCTATTCTAGGTCGTGTGGAAGGCGAGGGACAGATTGAAGGGGGTGATTGTATTTGGCTAGATCACGACACCCTAGTGGTGGGACGAGGGTTTCGCTCTAATCAAATTGGTATTGACCAACTTAATGCCATGCTGAATCCTCATGGGGTTAGGGTGCTAGGGTTCGACTTGCCTGTTTGGCAAGGTGCGCAGGCTTGTTTGCACTTGATGTCGGTGATCTCGCCACTGGCACCAAAACTGGCTTTAATTCATGCGCCTCTAGTACCTACTGCTTTGTATCAGTTGATGCAATCTATGGGAATAGAGTTGGTTGAAGCGCCCAATGATGAATTTATGGCAAGCAGTGGACTTAACCTTAACGTGCTACCAACATCACCTTCAAAGTGCATTATGATTGAAGGTTTTCCAGGCACAAAGGCAGTTATGGAAGCGGCGGGTTGCGAGGTGCTTACCTTTACGGGTGATGCCTTGTGTATAGCGTGTGAGGGTGGCCCTACCTGTTTAACGCGGCCCATTTATAGGGCCTAGGGGGTATAGAGCCTAGCGGGCATAGTTACAATTTGGTGTTGAGGTGGTTAAGGAGTAGTGTTTTAACTAACTCAACATCATCTAGGTCAAAATCGGTTTTGTATTTTTTCTTAATGCCGAATTTTGTTAACGTGTAGTGCACCGTAGGAGTGATGTCGTGTTGTGCTAGGCAGCCTTTCACGCAGTGTAGGTGGCAGCCATCTAAAGCAATTATTTTTCGACCAGACTTTGCTATTTTCACAAGGCTGGGTACATGACCACCAACACCGACTACACAAGACATCTCTGCAGTGCCTTCACGATCCATGTCTAGCGCCACCTGGTTGGCCAACTGGGCGTTGTTAGAACAGCCGGAGCACGAATAAATGAGCGGCAGTTGATCGGTTGGTGAGGTCATATCATTCTCCTAGTTTAAAGCTGTATAGAGTGTCGTCACTTTATACAGGGGCAGGAGAATTGCCTTGATCTAGGGCTGGTTTTGGAGATAGGGCTGGTTTTGGAGACAGGTAGTGGTGTTTTAAATGACCTAAATCAAGTGTAAATCAATCTCACTGGTTAAGTCCGTTCCTTTGCCTTTAATGGTAGGTCAAATCAGTGGCTTTACCCCAAAATACACGGTAAGTGAATGCTGTGTAGAGTAAAATTGTTGGCATAATAATGATTACCCCTGTAAGAATAAACCGTAAAGAAGCTGGTGCAGATGCGCCTTCTGTTGCGAGTAATAAATGCGGTACAACATAAGGGAAATAGCTGTAGCCAAGGCCAACAAAACTTAAACTGAATAATAGTGCTATGGCAAAAAAAGGTAGACGGTAACCAAAGTCGTTGGCATGTGGCTGGTGGCGTAAATAGTAGTCTACGGTGACAACAATAGCGGCACTTAGGATAGGCAGTGGAAGTAATAAAATAGCATTAGGCATGCTAAACCACCGTTCTGCTACGGCTGGGCTTAAACTCACATTAGCAACACTCACTAAGGCGATACCTGCGGCAGCAACCCAGCCTGCCCGTCGAGTCCAAACGCTGGCACGCAATTGTAATGGGCCGGTCGTTTTCATCACTAACCAAGCCCCACCAATGTATGTGTAAGCAGCTGCAACACCCAGAGCACTCAGTACAGCAAAGCCATAGGCAAGAGCGTGGGCATCAAACCCTAGTATGTAGCGCCCAAGCATGTAGCCTTGGCTTAGGGCCACAAATAATGATCCCAGCTTAAAGGCCCAGTCCCAGCTACGCTGAAAACGGGTAACCGCTTTTACTCTAAAGTCAAAAGACACACCGCGCACGATGAGTCCAATGAGCATAAGCGCTGCGGGAAGGTATAACTCCCTAAGAATTAAGCTATGGGCCTGAGGAAAGGCAATGAGTAAAATGCCCACGGCCATTACTAACCACGTTTCGTTTGCATCCCAGAATGGACCGATAGAGGCCACCATTCTATCCCTTTGCTGCTTGTCATCCATGGGCAATAAAATGCCAACACCAAGGTCGAAACCATCTAATATGGCATAAACCAATACAGAAAATGCCATGAGTCCCAAAAATATGAGTGGTAATTGTGCATCATCCAACATGATGTTTTTCTCCTGCTAAGGCAGCGTCTGTTAAATTGCCAGTCTCATATTCATCCACTACAACCGCTTTACGTGCAAGGTTAAATACAGTGTGCAAGTAGGCTGTCATCAAGACCACATAAACGGCAAGGTACATCATCAATGACAGGCCTACATATGAACTGGAAATTGTGGTTACGGCGTCACTCGTTTTTAACACCCCTTGCACTAACCAAGGTTGGCGGCCAATTTCTGTGACATACCAACCAGATATAGTTGCTACCCAACCAGAAAAAGTCATAGCAAATAAAGTGTGCAACATCCACCGAGGCAAGGTGTCTCTGCGCCATAATAACCAAACACCTAACCAACTTACGGCTAACATTAACAACCCCATCCCAACCATAATACGGAAGCCGAAAAATAATGGTTTAACCGGTGGGCGGTCTTCCCCAAAGCTTGCTAACCCCTGTATTTCACCTTCTAATTCATGGGTTAATATGAGACTTGCAGCATAAGGAATGGAAATTTCGTAATCATTGTGTTGAGTGTCTTCGTTGGGCCAAGCGAAAAGTACCAAAGGTACAGCCTGCTCCGTGTGCCAAACGGCTTCCATAGCGGCAATTTTTGCTGGCTGATACTTAAGGGTGTTTACCCCATGCATATCGCCTACTGCTATTTGCACCACAATCAATAATGCTGCCAAGGAAAGCGACTGTTTAAGGGCAAGTTTAGGGGCAGATTTTGAATCGCCTTTTAATAAACGATAAGCCGATACACCGGCCACCAAGAAACTAGCGGTTAGGAACGAAGCCAGCATCATATGCCCCAAACGGTAGGGCATAGAGGGATTAAAGATGATGGCCATCCAATCGGTAGGCATCGCCACACCGTTCTCCATGACGAACCCTGCGGGAGTGTGCATCCAAGAGTTAAGAGCAATGATCCAAAAGGCCGATAGACTAGTGCCCACGGCCACTATGAAGGTGGCTAGTGTATGTACTTTACTGGGCACTCTGTGCATGCCAAATAACATGACGCCTAAGAAGGTGGCTTCAAGAAAAAATGCAGACATTACTTCGTAGCCTAACAAAGGCCCCGCAATGTTCCCTACTTTTTCCATGAACCCAGGCCAGTTGGTGCCGAACTGAAATGACATGGTGATGCCAGTGACAACGCCTATGGCAAAGGTGAGAGCGAATATTTTCACCCAAAATCGATAAATACGCATCCATACTGGATGTTGGCTTATTTCAAAACGTAATTTGAAATAAAACAGCAACCAGCCAAGGCCAATAGTGATGGTTGGGAATAGTATATGGAAGCTAATGTTGGCAGCGAACTGAATGCGAGATAAAGCTAATGTATTAACTAATTCTGATTCCACGGAAACCTACAGTATGAAATAAATAATTGATTTAAGTCATAATATATAAGATTAATTTAATATACAAGTTAATTGATTAGTATTTTCGAATTAATAGGGTAGGGGAATATAATCTCTCGTGGGTTTAGCCTCTCATCTATTTAACGATGAGAGGCTAAGTGGCGTGATTAACGACCTATAAAAAATTGATGTAATGGCGGCATCACTTGAGGCATTTCAACACCTAGCTCTTTTGCTGCATGGGTAGGCCAGTATGGGTCGTGGAGCATTGCTCTAGCCAGCAGAACAATGTCTGCTTGGCCATTAGCAATGATGCCTTCGGCTTGCTGTGCTTGGGTAATTTCGCCTACTGCCATGCTCATTAACCCAGAACCTTGGCGCAGGTCTGCGGCCATGCCCACTTGTTGAGCAATACCACCATTGATTGAACCACGGGCTGCCGGTGTCGCTCCACCTGAGCTACAGTCGACCATGTCTACGCCTAATGCTTTGAGCCATGTGGCCACTTGGATATTATCTTCAACAGTCAGACCGCCTTCTACCCAGTCGGTCATGGATAGTCGTACAGCTAAAGGGAGCCCTTGGGGCCAAACAGCACGAACTTTCTCTGTCGTTTCAAGCAGCATGCGGGCGCGATTTTTGAGGCTGCCACCGTAACCGTCTGTGCGGGTATTGACCAGTGGCGACAAAAAGCTATGCAACAAATAACCGTGTGCACAGTGGATTTCAAGCAATTCATAGCCCGCCTCTAGGGCCCGTTTCGCTGCCGCCACAAAGGCGTCTTGTACCTTGTTGATGTCGTCTTGCTGCATTTGTTTTGGTGCCTTCCATAAACGCGTGCCATCGTCATCAAACGGCTGATCTGTTGGCCCTACGGTATCCCATCCACCTTCTGCATCTGTAAGCTGTTGTCCGCCTAACCAAGGTTGAGCGCTGCTGCCTTTACGGCCAGAATGGGCAAGTTGAACGCCAGGCACTGCACCTTGGCTTTTAATGAAGGCGGTAATGGGTTTTAAAGCGTCAACTTGAGTATCGTTCCAAAGGCCCATGCATGCTGGAGTAATGCGCCCTTCAGGCAACACGGCGGTGGCTTCTGTAATCACAAGTCCTGCCCCACCTACGGCTTTAGAACCAAGTTGTGACATGTGCCAAGCTTGAGCAACACCATTAACAGCTTGATACTGGCACATGGGTGCCACGCCAATACGATTACGTAAGGTGATGTCTTTGATCGTGAGAGGGCTAAATAATTGTGACATTGTGAGGTTTCCGATGCAGTCAAAATAATAGTCGACCAGACCATGACATGGTCTATGAATAGGGTCA
>Ga0307985_10000767_pt1 | contig 18417 bp, 16 predicted proteins | sample EllFjometageno80_FD_203155 | JGI IMG/M metagenome (GOLD analysis project Ga0307985, IMG submission 203155) | Marine microbial communities from Ellis Fjord, Antarctic Ocean - #80 | ecosystem: Environmental > Aquatic > Marine > Unclassified | place: Southern Ocean | collected 2014-10-09 | reverse complement strand
GGAATCTATCATAATTTATCGGTTTGGTATAAAGTGACGGATCGAACCAAGTTTGGTGCGTATATTTCAGTTTTTGGTGCAGTAATAACATTAACATTAAATTTTTTATTAATCCCAATAATCAGTTATAAAGGATCTGCAATAGCAACTTTAGCCGCTTACGGTAGTATGATGTTAGTTTCTTATTTTTTAGGAAGGAAATATTACAAGGTTCCATATGATTTAAAAAAAATAGGTTTTTACCTTTTGCTTTCAATTGGATTTTCGGTACTTTCATACTATGTTTTTCAAGGAAACATTTGGAAAGGAACATTATTGCTAACGGTGTTTTTAGGTATGATTATTGTTTCAGAAAATAAGGATATCAAACAACTAATTAAAAGATAAAAACATGTTAGTTTGTTTTTAAATCAATAATAAATGAATATAAAAATAATAAATAAATCCACCCATTCCCTGCCTGAATATGAGACCCTAGCTTCAGCTGGAATGGACTTAAGGGCTAATATAGAGGCGGCTGTTAAGTTAAAACCATTAGAGAGAACCATCATTAAAACAGGACTTTTTATTGAATTGCCAATTGGCATTGAAGCCCAAGTAAGGCCAAGAAGCGGATTAGCTGCCAAGAAGGGAATTACAGTTTTAAATGCTCCAGGAACCATAGATGCTGATTATCGAGGTGAAATTGGAGTGATTTTAGTGAATCTTTCCAATGAAGATTTTACCATCGAAAATGGAGAGCGTGTAGCACAATTGGTTATTGCAAAGCATGAAAGAGCAACCTGGCAACAATCAGAAGTTTTAGGTGAAACAGAAAGAGGTGCTGGAGGATTCGGAAGTACTGGATTAAAATAACAAATTCTTGCGAAAGTAGTAAGCTCAAGAAAAATAATAATTCTGCTTTTATGTAGAGTTTTAAACATATATATTTAATTAAAAAGATACCTGCTTTCGCAGGCAAGACTATGAAAATAATAGTACCAATGGCAGGTCGGGGATCACGTCTAAGGCCACACAGTTTAACAGTTCCAAAGCCCTTAATACCAGTAGCCGGAAAACCTATAGTTCATCGTTTGGTGGCAGACATAGTAGGATTATTAAATGAACCTATCGAAGAAATCGCATTTATCTTAGGAGATCCAGCTTGGTTTGGAGCAGATGTGATAGAGAGCCTAAAAGAATTAGCTTCTGATCTTGGAGCCAAAGTAAGTATTTATAGACAATTAAACCCATTAGGAACAGGACATGCTATTATGTGTGCAGAAGATTCTCTTTCTGGGCCTGCTGTTATTGCTTATGCAGACACATTAATTAGAGCAGATTTTGATTTAGATAAAGATGTCGATAGTGTTATTTGGACTAAAAAAGTTACTAATCCCGAAGCCTATGGCGTAGTGAATTTAAATAAAAATAATGAAATTACAGAATTAGTTGAAAAACCAACAGAGTTTATAAGTGACCAAGCGGTTATTGGTATTTATTATTTTAAAGATGTTGCGGTACTAAAAAAAGAATTGCAATATGTAATTGATAATAATATTATAAATGGTGGTGAGTACCAAATAAACGATGGTATAAAAAGAATGATGGCCCATGGTAAAGTTTTTAAAACTGGTACTGTTGATGAATGGATGGATTGCGGAAATAAAGAGGTAACTATAGAAACCAACCGTAGAATGTTAGGATTTTTAAATCAAAGTAAGGAAGCTTTAGTTTCAGATACCGTAAATTTAATTAACTCAAAAATTATTGAGCCTTGCTTTATAGGAGAAGGAGTCACCTTAAAAAATAGTACAGTTGGTCCCTTTGCTTCCATTGGAGCAAATACTATCATAGAAGATAGTAACGTTAAAAATAGTATAATTCAAACACATACACTTATAAAAAACGCTATTTTGGACAACGCTATGATTGGAAACTACGCAACATATGATGGTAATTTTACCAATGTTAGTATTGGAGATTATTCAGCTTTAAAATAAAAACAATTGAAATTTAAATTTATTGCCTTTTTATTAGTTGGAATTTTAAGGATTCCAATAGATGCCTATGCACAAGATAGGTTCTTAACTGATGATCCAGGAAACAAAAGTGATGCTTTTCAAGAACATTTTTTCGAAGCACTAAAACAAAAGGGTATTGAAAATTATGAATTAGCTCTAAATTCTCTAGATAAAGCTGAAGTTGCTGCTAAAGATGATCAAGAAAACAAAGCAGTTGTTTATTTTGAAAAAGGTAAAAATCTTGCCGCTTTAAAACGTTATGAAGAAGCTGAAAGCAATTATAATCGTGTTTTAGAATGGAGCCCAGAAAAGATAGAAGTTTTAGAAGCGTTATACGATCTGTATTATGATGATAAAAACTACGAAGCCGCTATTCAATTAGTTGAAAAATTAATATTACAAGATTCAGATTATAAAGAAGACCTAGCGAATTTATACCATCGCACGCAACAATATGATAAAGCATTAATTCTTTTAGACGAAATAGATCAAGATTGGGGCCAAAATAATTACAGGAATACACTGCGATCTCAAATTTATCGAGTTACTGGAAATACTTCGAAGGCAATAAATAAGCTAGAAGAAAAAATAAATAAAAATCCTAAAAGTGAGCAAGAATACCTCAATTTAATTTTTTTATATAGCAAAGAAGGGAACGCTAAAAAAGCGTTTGAAATTGCAAAAAAACTGATCAAACAAAAGCCAAAATCTCATTTAGTACACTTGGCTTTGTATAAGTTTTATTTAGAAAATAGAGAATCTGAAGAGGCGATTAAATCTATAAACATTATATTTTCTTCGAATCAAATAGAGCGTAAAAGCAAGAATAGAGTTTTAGAAGATTTTCTATTATTCACTAAAACGAACCCTAGTTATAAAGCCGAATTGGATGGGTTAATCACTACTATATTAATAGAAGAAAACAGTCATACTTATTTGTTGTTAGGAGATTTTTATTTATTGCAAGGCGATAAAGAAAAATCCTTAAACTTTTACAAAAAAGGAATTAAAAGTGACTCAGACAATTATGGCTTATTAAAAAACACCATATTATTACAAATTGATATTAAAAAGTATGAAGCTGCCATTGCATTGAGTACTTTTGGATTAGAAATGTTTCCTGCACAACCTTTATTATATTTGGTAAATGGTGTTGCAAATAATGAATTAAAAAATGCAGATCAAGCGATTGAAATTTTAGAAATAGGATTAGATTATCTGTTTGATGACCCTAAAATGGAATACGATTTTTACCAACAATTAACCATAGCATATACCTTAAAAGGGAATACAAAAAAAGCAAAATTGTATCATAAAAAAGCTTTAGACTTATCGATTACCAACCAAAAAACAGATAATTAAAACATATAAATGAACCTAAAGTTTAGTGTATTTTTATTTATTTCTCTATTCATTACTTCCTGTAGTGGAGGTAAAATGATTGTCGGTTCGGATACTGCTAATTTTTCTATGTCTTCAAAAGATATTATTAAAACACATAGCGAAGCACAACCGGGTTTTTCTACTATTGCTGCTAGAATGCATGTAAAGTATGAAAGCGGTAATAATATACAAAGCCTTACGGTTAGTTTGCGAATGGAAAAAGATCAGAAAATTTGGATCAAGGCATCTATTTTAGGAATTACGCTAGCCAAAATATACATCACACCAGAATCTGTTAGTTATTACGAAACTATTACGAATACCTATTTCGATGGTGATTTTTCCTTACTAAGTGATTGGCTAGGCACTGATATAAACTTTGAGAAAGCACAAGGAATCTTATTAGGGCAATCTATTTTTGAATTGGACACTAAATATATATCCAATGTTGTTGATAATAAATATAGGTTACAACCTAAAATGCAGCTTCATAATTTTATTCATTATTTATTGGTGAATCCAGATAACTTTAAAATTGCTTCTGAATCTTTATCACAACCAGTAGACAACAGAATGTTTACTATTAACTATGGAGATTACCAACGTATAGGAGGTGTTTATTATCCATCAGCGTTTAAAATTATTGCTACCCAGAATGAGAAAAAAACTAAAATAGCAGTCAACTATAAAAAGATAGATTACAATGTATCCATTCGTTTTCCGTTTACTATTCCTAATGGTTATGAAGAAATTCACATAAATTAAATGACTAATTTTTATAAATATATTTTTCTTTTTTTATCAATTTTCTATTTCAATTCGGGAATTGCACAAGTTAATAAGCAGAAAGAATTAGAAGAAAAAAGGCAAGCTATTTTAAATGAAATTAAACAAATTAACACCTTATTATTTGCTACTCAAAAAGAAGAAAAATCGGTTTTAACTCAAGTAGAAAATTTAAATAGTAAAATTTCAGCTCGTCAAAATTTAATACGAGTTACCAACCAACAAGCAAATTACCTTTCTCGCGAGGTCAATAATAACCATGCAAAAATTAATCTTTTAGAAACCGAATTAAAAGATTTAAAAGAGGATTATGCATCGATGGTATTAAAATCATACAAAAGCAAATCCCAGCATAGCAGAATTATGTTTTTATTATCTTCTGAAAATTTCTTACAAGCCTATAAGCGGCTGCAGTATATGAAACAATATGCTAAGTACCGAAAATTACAAGGAGAGAGTATTCAGAAAAAATCCATCGTTTTAGAAAAATTAAATCAAGGTTTAATTGAAGATAAAAAGAAGAAACAAGTTCTTATTGATGATAATAAACTTGCAAAAACTAAGCTTTCAAAAGAACTAGAAGATCAAAGCCAGTTAGTGTCGGATTTAAAAAAGGACGAAAATAAATTTGCTCGTCAAATACAAAAAAAGCAAAAAGAAGCTACTAAGATAGATGAAGAAATTGAAAAGTTAATTAGAGATGCTATTGCCGCTTATAACCTTAAAAAAAGCAAGGAGGAGCTTACTACTACTATTGCTAAAAAACCCTCTAAAACCTTTGTATTAACCGCAGAAGCAAAAGTATTAGGAGCCGATTTCACAAACAACAAAGGAAAATTACCCTGGCCTGTTAAAAATGGGGTAGTAGTAAAACGTTTTGGTAGCACAAGACATCCTCAATTACCCAATGTAACAATCTATTGTAGTGGCGTAGAAATAGCAACTGGGAATAATTCAAAAGCAAGAGCAGTTTTTAATGGGGAGGTGATGGAAATTCAGAAAATTAAGGGAGCAAATAACGCTATATATATTCAGCATGGGAATTATATTACAGTGTACCAGAACATGGTTAATGTCCTTGTTAAAAAAGGAGATAGAGTAACAACTAAACAAAATTTAGGAACCATATATACCAAATCTAACTCTGGAAAAACAATACTTAAATTTTTGATATATAAAAATGCGACTAAAATGAATCCAGAAACATGGATCTATAAGATGCAAAGCAATATTTAATCAGATCACTGTAGGTTAACCTCCTATTAGGAAACGTTTATGAGAAATGTTGTTATTGCAATTTAGCATCATAAAGTACATTCCATTTGAAAAATTATCGACTCCAAAGTTTGATAACTTAATCTTATTAATCCCTTCATTGAGTTGAAATGTTTTTTTAGCTATTAGAACACCATTCACATTCAAAATGGAAAACTCAACCGTATCATCGGTTTTACTATTTATTTCAATCTCACTTAAAATGCTTATTGGATTTGGTTGAATACTAAAAGAATATTTATTATTGCTAAAACTCGGTACGGACAAAAATGGTACAGTAACTCTAATACTATCCATTACTACAGGTGTTGTAGGTCTGTAACCCCCATCAACTGGGACATCTTCAATTATTTGCACAATATTCCAGCCCTCAATTACCTCACCAAAAACAGGATGAGCAGATGAATAGGGTTCATTGTCAAAATCTAAATGGCTATTGTTTGTAAGATTTATAAAGAATTGGCTTCCTCCTGTGTTTGGTCCAGAATTGGCCATAGAAAGAGTTCTTATAGTATTAGAAAGATTTTCATCAAATTCATCTTCAATTGTGTAACCTGGTCCACCATAACCAGTTCCTGTAGGATCGCCTCCTTGAATTACAAAATTTGAGATGACGCGATGAAAAATAACATCATCATAAAATCCTTGTTCTACAAGGCTTAAAAAATTACCTGCTGTAATTGGTTTTAATACATCATAGAGTTCAACTTTAAAGTTCCCCTCAGTTGTGTAAAATGTAACGACAGTCTGTGATTTTACAAATCCCAAGGATCCAAAAATAAACAGTAAACAAAGTAATGATTTTTTCATGATCTTATAGTTTAGTTAAAAAGCCTCTTGAAATATACTCTTTTTTCAATACTTTAAATCAATAAAGATTATTTAATCCGCAAGGAAGCAATTTATCGCTTAATTAATTTTATAAAGAACTCTTCATTTTTCCTTTTGGCAACCGAATTATACGAAAGCTCCAATATTCCAATATCAAAATAGGGACAAAAATAAGAAAGGTATTCCTTTTTATTTCCACCATAAGGAGGATGATTATTATTTAATGGCACACAAAATAATAAACCAATTAATTTTCCATTGGGCCTTAACAACTCGCTTGTTTTTAAAGCGTAACTAGGCCTTAGTTCTGGATAAATAGCACAGAAAAAGGTTTGCTCAATGATAAGGTCGAAAGAATCGTTTAATTCAAAAAAATCAATGTTTATCAAATGCTGATATGGAAAACTTGGCACTCTTTTTCGGAAATTAGTTAATGCCGTTGCGGAGATATCTAAAACATAAACGTTTTTAAACCCTAGGTTATGAAGATATTCAGCTTCATAAGAATTACCTCCACCAGGAATTAATATTTTTAATTCCTTATTTGTTAATTGATCAAAATATTCTTTTAAAGGAGTTGAAATAGATCCGATATCCCAATCCGTTTGTTCAGATTTATATTTGTTATCCCAAAAAATTTCATTTAAAAACATTCAATAGATTTATAGATGTTCATTAATTTTTAGGTGCAACAATTTTATCTTGCCAACTCGTAATTCCGCCTAATAAATTAAAGGTGTTTTTAATACCTAAAGATTCTAAAACCTGGCAAGCAGTAACGCTTCTGCCGCCACTCTTACAATAAACATAATAGTTTTTATTTTTATCTAATTTTTCAGATTCTTGCATAAAACCCTGAGCGTCGTAAAGATCTAATAATATGGAGTTTTCAATAATTCCTTCATCCCATTCTATCGCAGTTCTACAATCAATAATAACTGCATTTGTATCGCTTTCAATTTGGTTCTTAAATTCTAGGTGTGTTATATTTTTCATTTATATTTTTTATAATTAAGTTTTTACATTGCTGTAAAGATATATAGCTTTTATAAGCTAAAGAGTAACAAAGGTTGCAATTATAATTTAGTAAAAATCGCTTTTTACTAAAAAAATGAGGAAATATTTATAGTATAGTTGTTGGGCAAACAAACTCTGAAAGTGGTGCTTTACATACTTTAATAGCCTCATATCCTCCTCTTACATCAGTCACTTTTTTTACGCCATTTGCTTTTAATATTGATGTAGCAATTAGGGAACGATACCCTGTTTTACAATGTAAGAAATATTCTTTATCAGGATCAATTTCTGCAAAATTAGCATGGATAAAATCCAAAGAAAAACTCTCTACTCCTAAAACATGTTCTGATAAATATTCAGATTCTCTACGTACATCAATAGGTTTTTCCATAGACCCTTTAGCTAGCATATCTGTAAATTGAGCAGCCGATACAGAACCTATATAGTCAACATCAAAATCTTGAGTTTTCCATCCCTCCATCCCTCCATTTAAATACCCTAAAGTATGATCATATCCAACCCTAGAAAAACGAGTAACAATTTCATTAACACGTAATTCATCATCAGTAATAAATATAATTTTTTGGTTAATATCTAAAACAATGGCTCCTACCCAAGGAGCAAAATTACCATCAATACCAATGTACCAAGATCCCGGCACAGTACCTTCCTGAGTATAGGATTCTTTAGAGCGAGTGTCAATAACTAGTATGTCTTTTTGCTCACTCATTTCTTTAAATGTTGAAGCATCTAAAGGAGTTGTTCCTTTATGTAAAACTTCATCAATACTAATATTTATTGATTTGTTCATCCTAACATTATTTGGAAAATACTGTGGTGGTGGTTTTAATCCAGATGTTACTTCATTAATAAACTCTTCTTTTGTCATATTTCCTCTTAAAGCATAATTGGTTTTTTTTTGATTGCCTAAGGTGTCAAAAGTATCTGTACTCATGTTTTTACCACAAGAGGAACCAGCACCATGATTTGGATATACAATTATATCATCTGGCAGCATCATTATTTTATTTCTAAGTGAATCGAATAAATGACCCGCTAAATCTACTTCCGTTAAGGCACCTTGTTTTACTGCTAAATCTGGCCGACCAACATCACCGATAAATAAAGCATCACCAGTTAATACACAGGGAGTTTTACCGTCTTTATCTGTTATTAAATAAGAGGAAGATTCCATCGTATGACCAGGGGTATGAATTAATGTAATTTTTCCATCTCCAACCGAAAATTCTTCGCCATCTACACCATTATAAATATCATATTCTGTAGTTGCATTTGGGCCAAAAACAATTTTTGCTCCAGTTTTTTGAGCTAAGTCATATTGACCAGAAACAAAATCAGCATGAAAGTGAGTTAAAAAAATGTATTTTATTTTTGCTCCATCGGCCTCAGCCATTCTTAAATAAGGCTCCGTTTCTCTTAATGGGTCAACTATTGCCGCTTCTCCATTAGACTCAATATAATAAGCCATTTCTGCAAGGCATCCTGTAAATAATTGTTCTACTTTCATCTTTTTCTACTTTCTTGAGTGTTATTAATATACCGCTAAATTATTCTGTTTTTATAATTAGAAAACTAATATGGGATGGATGTTTTTTATATTCATAAGTTACTAAAAAAATACTATTTGAAACACAAAAGTAGGTAATACAAATAGTTTTTTGTCTTTGCTATTCATAGAATTCGGAAATTTTGCTTAAAGACTTCCTTTTTATATCTGGAACGTACGTTGGAAATTTAGGATAACCTACTGGAAGTAATAGAAATGCTCTTTCATTACTTGGTCTATTTAGAATTTTTGATAAAAAACTCATTGGACTTGGAGTGTGTGTAAGCGTTACTAAACCTGCATTATGAATAGCGGAAATTAACATCCCACAGGCGATTCCAACAGATTCGTTAACATAATAATTGTTGTGCTTATTGCTGTTTTCATCTAAATTATATACTTTTTTAAAAACAATAATTAACCAAGGAGCAATTTCTAAAAAGGCTTTATTCATAGTAGTTCCTAATGGTTCCAGGTCTTTTTTCCAACGATCACTCATTCTAGAATCATAGCTTTCTTTCTCTTCAATTTCTGCTTCTTTTCGGATTTGTGATTTTATTAGTGGGTTAGATATTGCACAAAATGTCCAAGGTTGTTTATGTGCTCCTGAAGGCGCTGTTGACGCACTATTAATTATGTTTTCAATTACTTCTTTAGGAACCCATTTATCGGAATAATCCCTTACCGATCTTCTTTCGTCAAGCCATTTATAAAACGATTCACTTTTAGAAATTAATTTTTCTTTTGAATACGTATCTATATGGTAGGAGATATGTTTAAAGCCATTGATATCTATATAATCTGGTGCATCCATGTTTAGAGATTAGATGAATAATTTGTTGGCTCTAATTTAGGAAAAAGAAGGTGGAAATAATAATACTAAATAATGTTATAAGTTGTGAATCTTAATATTATTTCTTCTTCAAAAAAGCAGGGTCATATTTTACAAAAATATTAATCCAAATTATTTTTGATAAAGCATATATAATGGGTGAAAAAACTAGAAGTGCCACTAAAATTGAAATCAATAAAGTTCCAGGACCCACATTTGGGAAGAAAATTAATTGCAAGACCCAAACAGCAATAAATAAAGCCACCCCTAAAGCGTACGACACATAATAGGAACCATGAAAGAAACTGGGTTCAATATTATATTTAAGATTGCATTCTGAACAATTTTCTTTTACCCTTCCCATGCCTGAATATGAATAGGGATGGCCTTTATAAAAAGCACCTTCATTACACCTTGGACATTTTAATCTTAAAATACTATATGATTTGGTCCCTTTACCTAGCATTATTTTTCTTTTTGCAAATATAAAATACACAAGCTTAATATGGTATAAATGAGTTAAAATAAAAGTAAAAGCGCTCCATTTATAGAACAGTTTCTTTCAAAGCTAAAACTTATCTTATTTAATATCTTCGATATTATCTATAACCATCATTTCTCCTTCTTTATAGATAGATACTGTTTTAGTGTACCTTTTATTTTTGTATTTATATTTAATTTTTGATAATGCACCTTCTTTTCTTGTAATTTGTAATTCACTCGTCCAGTTTTCTTCTTTGAATCTTTTTTCTAATATAACTTCTTTATCTTTTCCTTTTGAAGCGGGAAATTCAAATTCTTTAGGAATATTAAATAGTTGTTGAGCCATATAAAAAGCTTCATGCCATTGTGTTTCTGGAAGAGTTAACTTTTCAGTATTAATTGGATTACTCACCGTACCACTTTTAGTTTCGGAATAGTTAACTGTTGGAAATGCTAACAGTAATTCTCCGCTATATTTTTTTGCTGAAATTCCTTTTTCTGGAGGGAAATATTTAGAAAGATACCCATTAAATGCAAATCCTTTTTTGTGATTGAATTCAATATGGTCCATACCTCCAATAATTTCTCCAATTTTCATGGTTGGTTTTAATTCTGATGAAATTACTTTTATTTTTGTGCCGTAAGGTATTATGGCGAGTTTTTCACTTTGTAAATTAGCATATGCTCTTAAACTAAGTCCTGATATTGAGGTAACATATAAATAGATAGCTCCTGTATTTTTTACTTCAGTAATAGAATCGATGATTGCTAAATTATTTTCATGATTTATGGTGATTTCTGCTGAAGGATTTTCTTCATTTTTACAAGAAAGGAATAATGCGATGCTCACTAAAGCAAGGCTTAGAATTTTTAATGTTTTCATAATGGGAGTTATTAGGGTTAAAAAATATTTTTAAGTAATTTTCTCACATATATGTTTTATAATTTTATTTAAAATTCAAATTTTAATTGAACAGCTACCACCTTCTCTTTTGTTGGCTTTCCTTTATCAGTGTTGAGGTTCGAAAGTGAAATACCCAATAACCGTACCGAGTTTTTCATACCGGATTGAAATAACAAATCTTTAACAGTTTCCACTATTATATCTTTATCCGATATATAATAGGCTAATGTTTTACTTCTAGTCTGTAAGGTAAAATCACTGTATTTAATTTTAAGGGTGACTGTTTTTCCAGCAACTTTACTTTTTTTAAGCCGTTTTTCTACCTCTTTTGCAATGTCCTCTAGTTTTTTTATCATAAATATCTCTGAAGTGATATTCTCACTAAAAGTACGTTCGGCAGCTAATGATTTACGTGTTCTAGAAGATTTAACTTCACTAAAATGGGTTCCTCTTACCACATGATAATAAAAACGACCACTTTTTCCAAAATGCGTATTTAAAAACTCTTCTGATTTCAGTTTTAGGTCTTTTCCTGTAAAGATTCCAAGACGGTACATTTTTTTTACGGTAACTTTTCCAACACCATAGAATTTTTTAATATCCAACTGTTCTAAAAACTCAAGAACCTCGCTTGGAGGTACTGTTTTCTGTCCGTTGGGTTTATTAATATCACTAGCAACTTTCGCAATAAATTTATTGATAGATATTCCAGCTGAAGCATTTAAGCCTGTTTTTTCTTTTATTTTTTTTCTAATTTCTTCTGCTATTAATGTAGCGCTTGGAATTCCTTTTTTATTTTGAGTAACGTCTAAGTAGGCTTCATCTAATGATAATGGCTCTACTTTATCGGTAAACTCATAAAATATTTTTCTAATTTGATCCGATACTTCGTGATAGCGTTTAAAATTTGAATTTACAAAGATGAGTTCTGGACAATTTTGTAAAGCTATGACGCTGCTCATTGCAGACCGAACTCCAAATTTTCGAGCCTCATAACTAGCAGCACTTACTACACCACGCTTAAAATTCCCTCCAACGGCAACTGGTTTTCCCCGTAATTCAGGGTTGTCTAGTTGCTCTACAGATGCATAAAAAGCATCCATATCAACATGTATTATTTTTCTTTGGAGAAGTTCTTCCTTCATCCTATAAATTTATAATATATTAGACACATTAATAGTATTTATGAATTTAAATCAGATTACAAGCTAAAGGAATTGTATTTGAGAAAGATGCAGAAGATGAATCTTGTGCAGGTAAAAACAGAAAAACCCACCTTGGAGAATTAAAAATCTTCATAAAAAATAGTTATGATAGAGATTGAACGTAAATTTTTACTAGTTTCAGATAATTATAAAAAAGAAGCATACAAACAGACTAAGATTATTCAAGGGTTTTTAAACACCCATAAAGAACGTGCAGTACGCATTAGAATAATGGGAGCAGAAGCTTTTATTACCGTAAAAGGGATTTCGAATAAAGAAGGAACCACTAGGTTTGAATGGGAAAAAGAAATTCCCCTAGAGGAAGCTAAAATGCTTTTAAAATTATGTGAACCCAATCTTATTGAAAAAATAAGATATGAGGTTAAAGTAGGTTTTCACTTTTTTGAAATAGACGAATTTTTTGGAGAAAATGAAGGGCTAATAATGGCAGAAATTGAATTATCGGAGGAAAATGAAGAATTTATAAAACCAGATTGGTTAGGTAAAGAGGTAACAGGTGACGTTCGATATTATAACTCGCAACTGTCTAAAATACCTTATCGAAATTGGGAAATTTAATCGAAAAATATCCACGAGGCTCTGTCTCGGGGTTTCCATTGAAATTGTCATTCTCGCGAAAGCGAGAATCTAAATTAAGCAACTAGTTCTATAATTTTTTTAATAGTTTTTAAATCTGAAACACTTTCGGTTCCTCCCTCAAAGAATGAAGTAGGTTTTTCCTTTTGTTGAAGCGTTGCAGATAAATGTATACTGCAAAAACCTTGGTCTTTAAAACAGTGCGCATTTTCGGTATTAATTCCGCTCCCTGGCATAATTTCAATTTTCCCATTGGATAATTTATTCATTTCCTTTAATAAAGAAAGGCCCTCAAAAGCAGTCTGTTTTTGACCAGAACTCAATACTCTTTTTATTTTTAAATCGATTAATTGTTCTAAAGATTCAATGGCATTTTCGGCGCAATCAAAAGCTCTATGAAACGTAAAATCCATGTCCTTTGCAGCATTGATTAATCGTTTTGTTGCAGCGATATTAATTTTATTTTCTGAAGTTAAAACCCCACTTACCACTCCTTGACATCCTATTTTTTCACAAAACTCAATAGCATTAATCATTGTATTTAATTCGAATTCTGTATAGCAAAAATCTCCTTTTCTTGGTCTAATCAAGACATGAATAGGAATGCTCAATTCAGCAGTTACTTTTTTAATTAATTGCTGCGATGGGGTTAATCCACCAAAAGCAAGTTGTGTACACAGCTCCATGCGATGAGCTCCTCCTTTTTCAGCAGCTAAAGCACTTTCAAATGAATTGGCACAGATTTCTACTATCATTCTATAATTATTTCATCAATAAAAGTCCACGCTTTATTATCTGCTCCTTGTTTCCCTTCAGGAATAATTCCATAGCTAGGGACTATAATTTTTATAAATTGTGTGTTTATTTCATTAAAATCAAGATAAACATCAATAATGTTTTTATCATTTTCTAATTCAATTTCTTTTAAAGAAGAATATGTTTTTCCATCTATAGAGCTGTAAAGACTTACTTTTTTTGGAGCATAAATCCATTGTCCTGTAGCGCTATAAAAACGGGATTTAAAGGTTTTTATAGTTGTTAACTCACCTAAATCAATGGTGATTTCTAAATCGTCTCCCCAAAAGCCTAACCATTCTTTATCTCCATATCTTTGATCACTACCATTAATACCATTAATTAATGCTTCTTTTCCTCCGGCATTATAGGCTTTATGAGGGAGTACACTTAAATCTACTTTTCCTGTGATTGCTTTATGGTAGTTAATTGTTTCAGAAAAAGGATTACTTACAAGCTGTTTGTTTTTAAAAATACCTGCATGAATTGTAGTGTTTGCAGTAATTAAAATTCTTTCTGTATATAGTTTTGAATCCATGAGAGCAGGCATTCCGTCGGTTGTATATCTTATTTCTATTCCTGCTAAAGGAGTTTTTAATTGATAGCTAACCAGTCCGTTTTCTTTCATTAAATCTCCTTCTAATTCATACAAATGATTTGCATTATTAATATTTAATGCATTAAGTCTCTCTAAAAAAGGTTCAACTCTAGATAAAAATTCCGGATAATCTGTTTCAATATTTTTTGTAGCTCCACTCCATACTACTTCACTCATAGCCAAAATTCTTGGAAAAACCATATACTCTACTTGATCTTCAGTTTTCATATATTCAGTCCAAACGTTTCCTTGAGCTCCTAACACATATTTTTTCTCTGCTTCACTTAATTCAGGAGGAATAGGATTAAAACTATACACTTTTTTTAAAGGTAAAAATCCTCCAATGGCTAAAGGTTCATCTTGACTATTTGACTGATAGTGATCAAAATAAGCGTGGGATCCAGGAGTAAGTATTACCTCATGTCCTTCTTTGGCAGCATCAATAGCACCTTGAGTCCCACGCCAAGACATCACGGTAGCATTAGGCGCAAGACCTCCTTCTAAGATTTCATCCCAACCAATTATTTTTTTGTCTTTACTATTTAAAAATGTTTCGATTCTGGTAATAAAATAACTTTGCAATCCCTGTTCGTCTTTTAAATCTAAATCTTTGATTAATTTTTGACAATGATCACATTCTTTCCAATGTTTTTTTGGCGCTTCATCACCTCCAATATGAATGTATTCTCCTGGGAACAAATCAATCACTTCAGTCAATACATTTTCTAAAAAAACAAAAGCCTGTTCATTAGGACAGTAAATATTAGGGAATACTCCCCAAGTTGTAGCTACCGGAACCTGTTCGCCACTACAACCTAATTCTGGATAAGCACTAATTGCAGCCTGAGAATGACCAGGAATTTCAATCTCTGGAATGATGGTTACTTGATGTTTTTTAGCAAATGCTACAATTTCTTTAATATCTTCTTGGGTATAAAAACCACCGTATTTTTCACCATCATATTTTATAGGAGCATCATTAAAATGACCCATTAAGGTTTCTTCACGATAGGCGCCAATTTCAGTTAATTTTGGATATTGTTTTATTTCAATTCGCCAACCTTGATCTTCTGTTAAATGCCAATGAAAATAATTCATTTTAAGCATCGCCAAGTTTGCAATGTATTCTTTTATAAACTCTTTTGGAAAAAAATGCCTTCCAACATCTAAATGCATCCCTCTATATCTAAATGTAGGAGCATCTTTAATATAAACTTGAGGAATAGAAAATCCTTTTTCCTGAAATCCTTTTTGTTTTTCTAATGATATTGGCATGAGTTGCCTTAGGGTTTGTATGGCATAAAATGCACCTGAAGCATCTTTTGCTTTTATAATTATATCTGAATCGGAAACAGATAATGCATAGCCTTCTGAAGGCAAAGAGTCGTCTTTTTTAATTACAATGGTTGCTTTTTCTTCTGAAGTATTTTTCAGTAAAATAGCACTTCCGTTTTGAATATAGTTTACTAGAAATTCTCCAGCAACAGTAAATTTTTCCTCAAAGAAAACGGTAGTGCTTTCGGTTATTTTAAAAACTCCTTTTTTTATTTCTAACTGTTGAGGTTTCGGAATTAATGAAGGAAATGGGTCAAGATCAGCAACTTTAGGAGATTGGCATCCCGAAAATAACATAAAGCCTACGAATAATAAGGGATAAATAAATTTCTGCATTAGTTCTGGATAAATTGGTTGAGTGTTTTAAAATTGACTATTGGCACTACTTTAGCATCGGTTTTAAACTGAATATATTTTGAAATTCCAGGGAGTACATCGAAAAAATTATCCTGCCAAGTTCCTCTTTCTTCAGAAAATAAAAACACATTTTTTTGTAAAGTTTCTGAATTCAACTTTATTAAAAAGCCATCCTTGTTTTTAATGATTTCAATAGCTATCGGCTCGTTTATTAATTTTAAATCTTTGGGTTTAGCAAAATAATAATAGTATTCAGATTCGCCAAAAGTTATTTTTAAAAAAGTATTGTTATGATCAAATTCTTTATTTTTAAACTGGTATTTATAAACAATTGTACTGCTATTTATTGGACTTGCAACAAGCGCTACTTCCTTAAACAGAACGCTCCCATTAAAACCTAAATGACTAATTACAAGCGTATCTTTAATTTCAGAAAAGGTGTCATTGACAATATATACCTCTAATTCATTCTCGTTTTTTGAAGTTGAAATAATAACATTCTCAAAAGCTTTTTTCGCTTGATAATGCAAGGCCTTCCAATTTCCCAAACCATCAATACTTGACCAAGAAACAGCAGGCCAACAATCGTTTAGTTGCCAATATAAAGTTCCCATATTATATGGTTTTGCTCTTCGATGTGCGTAAATCCCTTTTGTGATACCATAAGCCTGTAATACCTGGCTCATATACACATAATCTTCTCCTTTACGGGGAACAGGAAAATCCCGTTCCATATATTCACGTATCAAAGTAAAACCACGAGCATGTTTTTGATGGTTAGCAAATGAAGGATCACTTAAATTAATGGTATCTAATTCTGTAAAATATTTAATGGCTTCATAACTAGGAAATGATTGAAATCCAAACTCACTCATAAAGCGAGGTACTTCCTCTTCAAAATGCTCAAAAGGATATCCATCATGCCAAACCCACCAATCATGGGCATCTCCTTCAAATTGATACCGATTGTCTCCACGCCCAAATTTGGGAGAGCTTTCCCAATAGGAAAGAGAAGGATGTAAACTATCAACCACACGAGGTAAAATATGATTGAACACCGCATAATACCCCTCCCAGATTTCTTGTTGTTGCGCTTCCGTTTTACCATCTTTCCAGCCCCAACGATACCAACCTTCACTATTTTCATTATTCCCGCACCATAATGCAATGCTGGGATGTTGGCGTAATCTTTTTACGTTTTCAATAGCTTCTTGTTTGATGTTTTCTAAAAACGCTTCATCTCCTGGATACATGGCACAAGCAAACATAAAATCTTGCCAAACCAAAACCCCTTTTAAGTCGCAAAGTTGATAAAAGAAATCAGCTTCATAAACTCCTCCTCCCCAAACACGAAGCATATTCATATTCGCATCCACTACATCATTGATAAGATTTGAATAATCTTCTTGATCAACTTCAGGAAGAAAAATATTTTGAGGAATATAATTCGCACCTTTCATATAAACAGGCTTCCCGTTAAGTTTAAAATAAAAACCTTCCCCTATGGAATCTTTTTCGCTTATCAATTTGATGGATCTGATTCCTAATTTTTTTGAAAATGATTCTTTTTTATAACCATCATTTAAAAGCTCCACATCAATATCATATAAAAAAGGTATTCCTAAATTATGTGTCCACCAAAGTTTTGGATTTTCAACGTTAAAAGGAATAGTATATTCAGTCTGTTCTGGAGAAATTTCAATCTTAGAAATAAACGTTTCTTTGTTGTTATGATTAATAATTTTAACAGAAATTTCTTGTTTTTTTTGGCTGTGAATAGTTAATTCAGCTGAAATATTAGCGATGGAATCCGAAATAAAATTCGTTTTAAGAAACACTTCTTTAAACCGAATATTTTCATAAGAAACAAGACTAATATTTTTAGTAATCCCCATTGTTTTAATAGTTGGTCCCCAATCCCAACCATATTGAAATTGTGGTTTTCTAGTAAAAACTCGAGGAGCTTCTGGAAGTTCGTAATCTAGCTTCTTACTTGCTGTTTTTTCAATTGAATCGGTAGCTTGTAATTTAATTTGTAAAACGTTTTTCAATTGTAAAATATCACTTACCTCTATTTCCCAGCTTCGGAAGGCATTGTTCGTGTTTAAAATTAAACTATCATTTAAAAAAATGGAAGCATAGGTATCTAAACCTTCAAAATGCAAAAAATGTTTTGATTTTAAGAGGGCATCTTCAGCAACTAAAAAATGAGTTTTGTAAAACCAATTCCTTTCAGAAATCCATTGTATAGAATCTTCATTGTTAGCTTTAAATGGTTGTGGGATTTTTTTTAAATTTAATAAATCGGTTTGCACCGTACCTGGAATAGTTGCAGGCATCCATAAAGAATCTCCTTCTTGTAAAAATTTCCAATTTTCCGATAAATTTTGACGCTCAATATCAGTTTTAGATTCGTCACAGGAAATAAAAAACAATATAAAAAGCAAAT
>Ga0307985_10000764_pt1 | contig 18460 bp, 16 predicted proteins | sample EllFjometageno80_FD_203155 | JGI IMG/M metagenome (GOLD analysis project Ga0307985, IMG submission 203155) | Marine microbial communities from Ellis Fjord, Antarctic Ocean - #80 | ecosystem: Environmental > Aquatic > Marine > Unclassified | place: Southern Ocean | collected 2014-10-09 | reverse complement strand
AATCAACCGACCCAATTGAAGAAGCCCGTTTGCGCAATACTTCACTATTGACCCTACTTGAGGCTGATGAATTAGTTCCCGCTATTTTGTCACGCTTGGGAGAGGTTAGAGCCGCACTTGACGGACATGGCGGTGGCATTAGCGTAAGTTCAATTGAGGTCGTTACACATCTTGACCAGAAGCCTTCAATCGATCTGGTTTTAGATTTAACAGGTGCCTGCCTTTCTTGCGGAGCGGCCCCCGCTACACTCGATGGAATCAAGCATGACCTCGAATCTGATGATGAAGTATACCGTGTCCGCTTTTCGGCGAATTTATTAGAATCCTTTGATGAATTAGGGAGAGAATTCATTCTAGCACACGGTTCAGTGACCTTTGTATGATTTTATACGGGGAAACCAATAATATTCGCCGAATTGGAAAACGCATTCATAGTTAAATATGCTCGCTAAATACCTGCTTGTATGCGCGAAGTTCGAGTTGAATATGAAGGCGCAACTCTGATGAATACTGAATTTAAGGAGCAGATTACGAGAATCTCTAGCATGACCTTTATGGGGGTTGTGTATAGAGACTATGAGAATCAATGCCTACACCAAATGGTGGAGATTGAGTTGGCAAAAGGTGTTCAGATATCTGAAATAGATGAAATCCCTTACCTAAAGTTACACCAACATCTCCACATGCAACTTGTTGGTGGAAAAGAGATCCATTGTGTTATTATTCGCAATAGCCATGAGACGATACATATTGGTGGCAGTGTTGCTGGTGCATATGTGGTCTCTGGTTCTAAAATTGGCCGCACAGGTAGCCTGCTAATTTTACGAGGTTCTCCTGATGGAATCACCTCAATAGTAAATGGTTTCAAAAAATGGAACCCTCGTTGTAAAATCTCTGTTGTGATGCCAGTTGATGAAAAAGATAGCCTTGAGGGTGCAGAATTGACGGATAAACAATTAGAAGTATTCAACATAGCTTGGGAAATGGGCTTCTACGAAAAGGATTCTCGTATCAAAACTAGTGAAGTCGCTGATGCGATGGGCATTGCCCGCGTCACTGTATCCGGACATCTTCGCCATATTGAAGAGAAAATGGCGATATTATTGGCCCGCAAATTAGGTATTTATTGAATCCCCCCCAATTATTGAAGCCCGTTTGCGCAACACTTCACTAGTGACACTACTTGAGGATGATGAATTAGAGAGAGAATTCATACTAGCACATGGTTCGGTCACCTTTGTTTGATTTGAATCGGTAAAAGGAAAAATATAGGACCAATTAAAAACTCGTTAAGAATTAAATAGGTCAACTAGGTAAGGATTGTGTGCGAGAAGTTAGAATTGAGTATGATGGCGCAACTCTAATGGGTACTGACTATAAGGAACTAATTACAAGAATCTCTATGACCCTTATGGGAGTCGTATACCGAGACCGCGAAAATCATTGCATACACCAAATGGTCACACTTGAGTTAGCGGAAGGAATTAATCTATCCGATATTGATGAAATCCCTTACCTTAAGTTGCACCAACACCTCTACATGCAAATTGTTGATGGAAAAGAAATTCATTGCGTGATTGTTCGCAATAACCATTTGACAATACAAATTGGCTATTTGGTTGACGATGCATATGTTGTCCCCGGTTCTAAAATTGGTCGAAGCGGTGGCGTGTTAGTTTTACGAGGAACTCCTAGCGGCATCACCACGATGGTAAATGCTACCAAAAAGTGGAATCCACGTTGCAAAATATCAGTTGTGACGCCAGTTGAGGAAAATGATCACCTCAGTGGTACAAAATTGACGGATAAACAATTAGAAGTATTCAACATAGCTTGGGAAATGGGGTTCTACGAAAAGGATTCCCGCGTCAAAACTAGTGAAGTTGCAGATTCCATGGGCATTGCCCGCGTTACTGTATCCGGTCATTTACGCCATATTGAAGAGAAAATGGCGATATTATTGGCCAGCAAATTAGGTCTTTCTTGAATTCGTATAAGCGAGGACTTCAAGACCGATAGAGCACCGCCCAAATTTATGAGCGCTTGGCAAGAGGGGAGACGAGACGACCCTGAACCTTGCCGAGAACAGGATATTGGTTTGTTTGAAGTGACAAATCGCGACGGAAGGGCACGTTTAGGTCGATTACATACCAGTCATGGCATATTGGAAACACCAGCCCTATTACCCGTAATCAATCCAAATATTAGAACAATAGAACCTCGTGAAATGTGGGACAGATATGGTATTTCTGCCCTAATTACTAATTCATATATCATCTGGAAGCATGAACATTTGAAACAACAAGCAATCAAAGATGGTGTTCATTCATTAATTGATTTTCCTGGAGTGATAATGACTGATTCAGGTACTTTCCAAGCATATATTTACGGTGATGTAGAAGTTGGAGTCGAGGAGATAGTTGAATTCCAAAAAAGTATAGGTGTTGATATTGCTACTATGTTAGATGTTTTCACCAGACCCGATATGACTGAAGAAGAAGTCAAGAGTGCGGTGCTGGAAACAGATGCAAGGGCTTCAATCAGCATTGAAAGCGCTGAGGGTACAATGATAAACGGGCCAATTCAAGGCGGCTTGTTCAAAGAACTGAGGCGATTATCCGCTCAAAAAATGGCCAAACATGATTTCTCCATCCATCCAATTGGCGGCATTGTCCCAGTAATGGAACAACATATGTACAAAGATTATGCAAAAATCATGCTCTCAACGCTACCATATTTACCACCAAATCGTCCCGTTCACATGTTTGGTTGTGGACATCCTATGCTTTTCCCAATGTCAATCGCACTGGGTGCTGATTTGTTTGATTCAGCAGCATACGCACTATTTGCAAAGGATGGAAGACTTCTAACCCCATGGGGTACTGAGAAATTGGTCAATCTTGTTGACTGGCCAGTCACTATGCCCTGTATTGCATATACATCTCCAGAGGAAGTTAGAAGTTTAGATCCTGCCGAACAGGTCAAGGTTCTAGCCCGTTACAATTTAGAAGTAACACTTGCAGAATTATCAAGATGTAAACAAGCGATTAGAGATGGAACTATATGGAGACTTGCTGAAAGACGCAGCCATCAGCATCCAGCATTGCGCGAGGCGTTTTTATGGATTACAACAAGCCCAAATAAAGCAGGATTGGCAATGATTGACCTTGAAGAGTTAGCGATTACTGATAGGGCCGCAGCAAGGGATAGAGATTCTACTAGAGGTTCTTGGGAAGACTCTTGGGATTGGATAATTGGCGCCCAAGAATCTCCTAAAAAGGGAGGCGTATCTTGGGGAGGAGAAGACACATATTTCCGCCCTCACATAATTGAAGCAAGAAGGCAACTAGCATCTCGTTGGAGAGCGCCTGAACCAGTAGGAAATGGTTCAGGAGATGTCCTGATATTCCATGGCCGCCCAGGTCCTTGGCGAGAAAGGTGCAGTGACTTAATGACTCGACTGACCCATCATGCAGAGGGAATGGAAGTAATGATTTTGACACCTCTTGGATTATTGCCCTATAGTATGGAAGATTTGAATCCATTTTCACATGTAACTGGACCAAAATGGATTTGGCGAAGAAGGCCAGATTTGTCTTGGATAAGAAGGGAATTAGAACGATTCGAATTGGCTGATAGAAGGATTATACTTTGTGATTTAGAAGGGGATGGAATTCAAGCAAGATGCATGGATGCTCTTGTTGAAGCCGGTGTAATAAAATCCATCACCGATGAGGATGCCAGTGAAATACCTCTTGACCCTGATGGTAGAATAGTTGCCACCAATAAAGTACGTTGCCGGCATGTTAGTGACAAAATGACCGTCCTCCTCAACGTCGAATACGGACTTGCTAAAGAATTAATGCAGGATGCCAGTTTTGTTATCAATCGCCATGGCAGAATAAAAAATGCAATGTCATCTTCTGGAAAACATATCGTAAGCCCAAGATTAACCGATGGCGGCATCTCATTGACCGACGATGGTGCTGTGGAATTACACAGCCACAGAAAACGAAAATGCCCTTCTAAGTTTGAGGCTACACAGTCTTGGAACTACATTGGAGAAGGGCCTGCATGGGTCGTTGTGGACGATGATGCTGAACCATTTGTTCGAAAGGGGAGGAATGTATTCCATGGATTCGTTTTGGCAACTGACCCATGGATTAAACCGGGAAGAACTTGTCTTATCGTAAATAAAAAGGGCCAATTACTTGGACACGGTATTTCAAATTGTAACTCTGAAGAGTTTGCAACTTTCAAGAAAGGTATTGCGATAAAGACGCGTGGCGGATTACGCGAAACCGATTGAATCAAATTTCCTATCAGTGTTACGAAAAACTACCCTTAACGCGCAAGCATTGAAAGGGCGTCTTTGCCCTCACTTAATTGAGGGGAACTGTTTGGAACAGGAGCGTATCATCCAAACTGAGGATTTATCAAAATTCTATGGACCTCACATGGCTCTTGAAAACCTTAATTTGGACATCAAAAAGGGAGCAACGGGGCTCCTAGGGCCAAATGGTGCGGGCAAATCTACCTTTTTGAAAACTATTTTGGGACTAATACAGGCAACTTCTGGAGAGGGAACTGTTCTCGGACACGACATTAGAACTGAGGGGGCTGCGATTCGTGCAAGGATTGGATACATGCCCGAATATGATGCTTTAAACCCAGATATGGATGCAATAAATCAAGTGAGATACTCAGGTGAACTTCTTGGAATGAATCCTATTGTTGCATTACAACGAGCTCATGCTTCATTACAATATGTAGGTCTTGGAGAACAGAGATATAGAGAGATTAAATCATTTTCAACCGGTATGAAACAAGCCACTAAACTAGCATGCGCAATCATCCATGACCCTGAATTAATCATCGCTGACGAACCTAGCAATGGGCTAGATTCTACCGCTCGTGAATTCATGATTGACACCTTGATCAATACCGTCAAACAAGGTGACCGTTCAGTATTGATGGCATCACATTTAATGGATGATGTTGAAAGAGTATGCGATGATATTGTACTATTGCACAAAGGAAAACTGGCAGCGCAAGGACGTATTGAGGACTTGAAAGCGATTGATCGTGAAATAGAGATTCACGTTTGGGGTGGAGCATCTAAACTTGAGGCTGCAATGATTCAACGCGGAATGCGAGTTAGACGTGAGGGCCGAGTAATGAGAATCGCCCATGAATCCGAAGAGTTGACCAGTGAGATATTGCTCTGCGCATCTCAAGTAGGCGCTCAAATAAGAAGGATGCATGAGTATGAAGCATCACTCGAAGACTTATTCCTCGTAATAATGGAAAACTTAGGCTATGATGTGAAAAGCAGTGAAGACTTGTTCAATCACCCAATCCATGCAAGAAAGGTAGATGCTCCAGGACACATGGGTGGTGGTGCTTCATGAGCGAAGATGAAGAAAATTTACCGCAATCACAGCCACAACCAATGGCAATTGCACCTCAACCACTTCCACTAACTCAGGCACAGCCTCAACCAATGGCAATTGCACCTCAGCCACTTCCACTAACTCAGGCACAGCCACAACCAATGGCAATTGCACCTCAGCCACTTCCACTAACTCAGGCACAGCCTCAACCAATGGCAATTGCACCTCAACCACTTCCACTAACTCAGGCACAGCCACAACCGATGGCAATTGCACCTCAGCCACTTCCACTAACTCAGCCTCAGCCACAACCAATGGCAATTGCACCTCAACCACTTCCACTAACTCAGGCACAGCCTCAGCCAATGGCAATTGCACCTCAACCACTTCCACTAACTCAACCACAAGTGCAACATGTTGCAACCGAAGATATACAGATGGCTACCGCAGAAACACCTGTGACTGGCCAAGCACGGATGGATACTGCTTGGGGTTCAAGTGAAGGTGACGAGAATATTTCTGAAATGGCATCTATTGGCCAGACTGACTCTGGTGAAATATTTAAACAAAATTATGAACCATGGAGGGGGGAATTAAATCCTAGATGGATGCGCAATTGGGCAATATTACGCCATCATATTCTTGGTATTTTCAAAAAAGGTCATCGGCCATGGGGCGTTCCAACAAGAATTTTCTTAGTCCTCGTATTCTTTGCATCACTGTCGGATGCTGCACTCACTTTATTGTCATCATTAATTGGAGACGCCGAATTCCATTCGTTCTGGGGCGTAAACAGGGACAACCTCTACGGCCATGTACTCGGGTTTTTCCCGCGTAATGTGATGTATTATCCGATAGTAGCAGCACTATTGGTCGGTGGAGTTATTTCTGAAGATCGTCTTCATGGGACTTCTGCACTATACTTCTCCAGACCGATTAATCGTTTTGATTATGTTGGAATGAAGTATGCATCTGTTGCATTTATCCAAGCCATAATAATCATATTCACTCTCTTTTTGTACTATCTTACAGAGATAATGGCCTTTGGCCGAGGCTGGGCATGGATTGTTGATACATTTCCAATTTTCCTCGGCGCCTTGTTAGGTGGTGTTCTGTTAATCATCACCTATACCAGCATAGGGTTAGCACTTTCCAGCGTATCCAAGGGTAAATTCTTCCCTGGAATCGGGTTACTAGCCATTATTTTGGGAACTAAAACATTAGCAATAATAGTGAAGAATTTATTTGATAGAGAGATACTTTATCTTCTTTCACCGTATGATTGTTTGGCTCATGTTGGCCAAACATTAGTGAATACTCAACCAACCTATGACCAGTATTCTTGGACTTGGTCACTAGCATCGCTAATTGTAATGAATGCAATCGCACTGTATGTGTTGAGCAGTCGTGTTTCATCTATGGAGGTGACTAGAGAATGATGCCGGATCTTCAACAGGTCGGAGAAGGGCAAACTCAACAATGGGCGCCAAAGATTACCGCCCCTGTTGTGTTGCTTGAAAACGTCTCCAAAACATATGGAAAAATTCACGCACTATCTGAAATCACTCTGGCATTATCCGGTGGTGTGACTGGGATATTGGGGGCGAATGGTGCTGGTAAATCGACGCTATTCAATCTGCTAATGGGTAAGTTAAAACCTTCAAGTGGAAGTATCAAACTATTCGGTACAGACCCATGGAAGAACCCTGCCCCATATGCAAGAGTAGGTTTCGTTCCAGAGCATGAGAAAATGCACGATTGGATGACTGCCCATGGATTTGTATCATTATTTGCTAGGTTGAACGGATTGACAAGAGAAGAAGCAAAATCAGAAGCCGACAGAGTGCTAAACTTTGTTGGCTTAACCGATGTTGCCCACAAGCAACTCGGTCGCTATTCAAAAGGAATGAGGCAGAGGGTAAAGATTGCCCATGCACTAGTAAATGACCCGGAGTTGATCGTATTGGATGAGCCGTTACAAGGATGCGACCCGCTTGCTAGAACTACGATAATGAATGTGATTAGAGAGTTAGGGAAAATGGGCCGTACCGTTTTGGTCAGTAGCCATATCCTACATGAAATCGAACGGATTACCGAGCAAATCGTCATCCTTCACAACGGGCGTTTACTCGCTTTAGGAAATCTTCATGCTATCAGGGAGAAGATGGATAACATACCGCATACCATTAGTATTGGTTGTGAAAATCCAAAGGAATTAGCCAAGGATATTATCAATAATGATGCAGTCTATGGCATCAGTTTTCCTAGTGGAGATCGTTTGCAAATTCAAACACATAACCTAAATGCAGTTCATAGAGAATTACCTACTTTAATTGTTGCTAATGGCCACAAGGTCTCTTCAATTGATAATCCGGATGATGATTTGGAATCGATATTGAATTACCTAACTGGAGGTCTAGCCCGATGATGGCCCCACCAAAAAAAGATAATGTCTTTAGGGCATTGGACCGAAAACTCGGTGCAGTTGCAGAATTCACTATGAGGCAATATCGCACCAAATTATCTACTTGGGTGATTTTGGGTGTTGGATTTATTGCAATATTCATTGTAGTATTATTCTATGTTGATTCAATGCAACAGGAGATTGAAGCGATTGACAATGATGGTGACTCTGCGGATTGGGATGGCGATGGATATCCGACTGGCCAAGAGCGAATATATGGTACAGACCCCAACAACCCTGACTCTCACCCTGGAACATTCACACCTCCGATTGCACCCGATGCACCTGAGAAATGGATCAATGAAGATGATTTCGACTGGGATTTGACTGCAAGTGGAGACACTACTGTAGGTTATGATGATGACGGAGACTGCCGACTTTCCGATTCAACTCAGAGTCAAAAGGATTATAATCGAAATAATGTTGAATGTGATATCATCTTAAATTATGATGAAATGAGGGGTGAATGGTCCGAACCTTATAGTGATAGGCTGGTCGATGAAGACCCCGATGAAGAAAAATATGCCAAAGAGGCCATTCACCGAGCATTCTTGCTGGCAATCGGTAAAATGGGATTCGTATTCTTACTAGGTATATTCCTACCTTTATTCTTAGCAACAGGTTTAATTCGCGAAGAAATGGACAATTCAACGATACATTTCATGCTGGCAAAACCAATTGCTAGACGTGATATATTCCTTGGCAGGATTGTAGGATATTTGGGTATTGTATGGCCCTATATCATTGGGATGGGCGTAACAGTCGGAATTATTTCTGGTTTTGCCGGCCCAGGTGATAGTCTTTTCAGATTCGCAGATCTTGGAATGTGGATGGCTATAATATTCGCAACAATGTTAGCAACATTAGTCTATGGCATGTTATTCTGTGCACTTGGAACTCTGTGGAAACGTGGCATTATACTCGCTCTCCCATTTGCAGCTTGGGAATTAGGAATGGCCATACTATCCTTCAACGCACCGACTTCATCAATTCTCAGATTTTCTGTTATTGGCTGGTCCCTAAATATCATCGATGCTGCATCTTTGGTTGTTTGGCCTAATATGAATCTATTCATCAGCATGGGGATGTGGGGCGGTGGACATGGCGCTGGTGGTTTTTGGGATAATTCACTTGAGGGCGCTGGTGCCTTGAGTGCCTTTGCTTCTGATACCGGTTTAGGTATTAGCCCAATAGCAACAATTGTAGTTTCTACGCTTGTATTATTATTCCAGGCAGCAGTTCTGTGGCTGGTCGGTTCTGCAATTTTCAAAGGGAAGGAAATTGAATGAGCCAAGATATGCCCACTTTTAGTGGCGATTTGACACGGATGTGGAATTTACAAGAAAGACCACCATTGCAACACCTCACTTGGGATTGGTGGTGGTGGCTAGTGATGCTGGATGACCATGAAGGTAATCCAAGCGGAAAACAATTGATGGTACTTTGGTCCACAAAGGACAACGCTATCGTCGATGTAAATGGAAGCCCTTGGACTCCAAAAGGCAGACCGGGTTTTGATGACGATGGAGCGATTGCACTGGATGGGATGGTCTGTGCATGGTGGTTTGATGGCAAACAAATGCATGAACCTATTATCAAAAGAATTTGTAAAATGATTGCAATACCTGATACCCACCCACAATGGCCACTGACCGATGATGCAACTACTGGCCAAGGTGGTGGGGCTGTTATTCCGTTATTAGGCGAGGATCTGTCGATGGGTTTGAAATCAGACCTTAGTGAGTTTTGGATTAATTTGGTAAGCGATAAAGAAATGCGCGGAGATAATGTACCCACTGATTTCAAACTAAAGTTAACCCCATGGAATCAAGCAATGTCCACTGCAAGGAGAGCAAGTGCAACTTATGCCGCCAACATGGGTTATGATATTCTCCGTCTACATGGTACCAAAGTATCTGGAACATTGGATGATGAACAAGTCTCTGGAACTGCATATTTCCAAAAAGTATGCGTTCAGGCTCCATCAGTTCCATGGTATTGGGGGGTATTACACCTGGACGATGGTTCGTATATCGATTGGTTCATCCCCCATGCATCATTAACTGTAAGTGCTAGAGATAACAGACCATGGAAAAAAAGAGATATTGGACATATTGCATTGAGTCAAGGTGGCCTATTCCATGATGCAAACAACAAACGTAGCGAGAAATTTTCAAAGGTGACTGTTACAAAGACGGCCGGTGCTAATCTCGAAGGTGACCATGCCCATTACCCCGGCGCACCATTGCCGGTTTTTGAAATCCATATGTATAACGGCAGAACAGATATCAAATTACAAGTGGAGGCGATTGAAAGAGCTAATTGGACTTTTGACCAGCCAACCAGAGGAGGAATGCAATCGCATTTGACCTATAATGAATATCCTCTTAAATTAAACAAATTAATTATTCAAGATGAAAATGGAACCAGAACCGAGTCCGAATACAAGTGGGCAAGAGGAAATGCGGAACATTCTTGGGGCCTACTTCACTGATAAAATGGTCAAATATGGCAAAAGGTTCATCAATAACGGCACACCAACACAATATAGAGGAGTTTCTATGACCAAGGAAGAAGTAGCGGAAGATATTGTTGAAGAACTGAATGAAGAGGTCACAAATACCGACAAAACAAGTTCTGAAGCAAGCATCGACGCTAAACAAAAAAAACTTGCTAAAAAATTTCTAACTATCCCTGGAGAAGAGATTTTACTTACCAAACAACCTAGCATCTTTGCCTTCCTTGGAATGTATGTTTTGGGCTTGATCGTTCTTGCCGTTCATTTACTATTTGGCCAAGCGGACTTATTGGGTGATGGTGATTCAGGTGCATTAATAGCAATTGTTATTGCAATAATCAAAGTAAGTGGAGGAGAAACTGTACCCTTCGGATTTGTAATGATAATGTTGATTGTCACATGGCTTAACAGACTGATGAATATGTCCACTTCTGGAAGATGGGTAACAACTTGGCTACTGATAGTAACATTTACTCCAATCATTCTCAAAATAGATGATGTTCTTGAGTTCGTAACAGATATTTTTATGGACGAACCAATCGGCGGATTCATACCTGATTTCATAAGTTACGATTATACAATATTTGGATTTATGTTTGCAGCAATGTTTTGGGGATTGACTTATTATTTCCAGAAGAGTTTCCACTATGCAATTACTTCCGATGCAGTAATATTTCAACATCGATTTTTATTATCTCATTCAAGAAGAAGAATTCTTTACGATAGAATCTCCGAAGTTATTGAAGAAAGAAATCCAATGGGCATGATACTGGGTTATTCAACTCTAACTATTCTAACAGATACCGGAATCGGTCTAGTTGAAGAAACAATTGGAATGGGCGCAGGCGCCACCTTACCTGGAACCTCACAGAAGGATTCCGATTCTGCTGCTGCATCTGCAGGAAAGACATGGATTCGCAGTATTGTTGGATTGCTGACATACCAAAGAACCGTCACTAGAGTTGTAGGAGATCCTAAGAACTGTTTTTATTCTATTCGCAAATCTGATAAGACTAAACTATTAGTCGATGAAATGCATAAAAAGCACTCTTCGTCGAGTTTATTATCCGATTTAAAGGACTCATTAACTCAATAAATAATGATTAATCTGCAACTGTTTAGAGCGAGTCATTGAAGAACCTCAAGCCCTTCACATGGATTGTTGGAGATGACACTATGAGCGAGGAATTATTACAAACAGCCATTGATTTATTTAATCAAGGAAATATCGATGGCGCTATTGAGCACCTAGAATCTAAGTTATCAGACAATCCAGATAACGCACAAGCACACCATATGTATGCTGAATTTGCAAACATGAAAAATTCAGAGGCACAAGATGATGTAATTCCTGGCCGCAAAATAATGATGATGTACAAAAAAGCAATGGAACTCGATGAAGAAAACATGGAATATATTGCTGACTTCGCAGCATTTGCACTTGAATGCCGCCGTATTCCTGTAGCGATAAAAGAATTCCAACGCTATGCACGACGTCTTGAACTTGAGGACATTCCAATTGATGAAATCCTTTTCACCGCTAGCCGCAATATTGTTGATGCGATTGAAGTAATGGACCCTAGTAAGAAAAATCCGATGGTTCAACCTTGGCTTCAACAGGCTCTAATTTGGGCTGTTGGCGGTCTAGGATACAGCAAGGACGAGGCTGTAGAAATGATAAATCGCGAATTTTGAGGTGACGATTTGACAGGCGAGACTGTAAAGCTCGCCTTCAGAATTGGATACTTGGGCAACGGTTTCCATGGTAGCCAAATTCAACCGGATGTAAAGACTGTTCAGGGCGAATTAGTCCGAGTGTTTCAAAGTCTCAAATGGATTGATGAAAACATTACAGAACATAATTTAGTTCTTTCAAGCCGCACTGATGCTGGAGTCAATGTCAGAGTAAACGGTGGAGCAGTAACGATAAAAAAGGGCCTATGGGAGTCTTTAGGTGCCAAAAAAATGATTCGCGCTATCGATGATAGACTGTGTGAAGGGATCTCATTTCTTGATGTAATTCAAGTCGCTGATGACTGGAATCCTAGATTGGCTCAATACCGTGTATATCGTTATAGAATTGAGGGCATTGAATTCTGGAAATATCCGGGAGATGTATTTACCGAGTATTGTAACCTATTCACAGGAACTTATGACGCTTCAAATTTCGCACGTATAGAGGAAGGCAAGGAACCGATGCGAACAATTCTTTCCTGTACCCCTTGGATAGTAAATAACCGCGTTGTAGGTTTTGAAATCGTTGGTCTTGCTTTCTTATGGAATCAAGTTCGCAGAACTGCAAATGCAATCTTCAAAATGTCAATAGGTGATTTGACAATTGAGCAGGTGAAAAGAGCAATTGAAAAGCCTGAATTAACAGTTGATTTTGGCGTAGCACCACCTGAATGGCTAATTTTATGGGGGGTAAGTTGGCAGCAATTACCGTTGCCAGACTCCACTACAGAGCCCTATTTCACTTCAGTTCCAGAAGGAAGAGTCGCTGAAAGAACAATGCGTAAACGCTGGAGATTGGCAGCGGAGCATGAAATGAAATCTCTACTATACAATGAATGGGCGGCGATTGGTGAATTACCAATAACACACCATCGTAATTCTTGAATTTAAATTAGGTCCAATGTTGGGCCAACTTTTTCAAATAAGCGCAGTACTTCATCAAGATCTTCTCTTGTCAAACCAGATGACATCTGGGTTCTAATTCTTGCTTTATCACGTGCAACCATGGGGAATACGATTGAACCCGCCATTACCCCTTCCTTACCCAAAGCAGTGGTCATGGCCTTTGCAACGCTTGATTCACCACACATCACTGGAATAATTGGAGTTGTTGACACCCCTGTGTCAAAACCAAGTGATTGTAATTCCTTTCGGAAATAATGAGTATTCTCCCACAGTTTAGCATGATGTTGAGGCTCACTCATCAAAACTTCAATTGCAGCTTTTTGTGCAGCAGCAACACCGGGTGGTTGTGAACCAGAAAGAAGCCATGAACGTGAATGATTGAGTGCATGAGTTCTAGTCATTTCTGTACCCGCAACAATCCCACCCTGTACACCAAGCGCTTTAGAGAACGAACCAATTTCGAAATCGACTTTGCCCTGTAATTTGAAGTGGTCAACTATCCCAGCACCAGTCTCACCTAGAACACCTTCACCGTGACAATCATCAACGTAAACCATCGCATCATATTCCTCTGCCAATGCGTGAACTTCATTCAGAGGTGCAATATCTCCGTCCATTGAAAAGACACCATCGGTGATAATTAATTTACGAACTGAATCTTGATGGGATTTCAATACCGCTTCCAATTCCCCCATGTCATTATGAGCATAAACGCCTCTAGCCGCCTTGGTCAATCGTACGCCATCGATAATTGAACCATGATTTAACGAATCAGAAATAATCACATCATCAGCCCCTGAAACAAGAGTAGGAATCAACCCTACATTTGCAGTATAACCTGCTGAATAAATCAGAGCGGATTCAACTCCTTTGAACTCTGCAACCTTTTTTTCTGCTTCCAAATGAATGTCCATTGTTCCAGCAATAGCCCTAACAGAACCGCTCCCTGCGCCATATTTGATAGTGGCATCAAGCATTGCTTGGACCACCTTAGGATGGGTTGTTAAATTCAAATAATTATTTGCTGAGAGCATAATAGTTGGTTTACCATCTATCTGGCATCTCGGTATATTTGCACCTTGTAAAGTCGGCGGCTCCCACAACAATGAATTCTTATTTAACTCATCAAAACGGTCTTTCATCCACGACATGTCACCTGGCATATGGTTCCCCTCATCCATAGGAACTTGACGACCCTTCATGTTCTTTCTTGTTGACCACTTTGTCCCTCAAACTCAAAAAGGTGATTGACTTGGCCGTACTAATGCTGCTTACTGGTACTGTTAGTAGTGGCCTAGGCCGAGCACATGTTTTCATGTCACAGCAGCATTATCAAGAGCAATTCAGAGGGTTCCTTGGCCATACTGCTTGGCCTGGAACTTTGAATGTCTCAGTTAAGGGTGATGTGTTAGCAAACTACATCGCATTGAGAAATAAAGCGGGCATTGACACCTTGGATGCCGATGAAGAGGCAATGAAGTCGGCTATGAACATAAATGTCAGTGAAATCGCTTCAACAAGAATTCGCGGATTCTTACGCGATGGAGTTTCATTTGGAGGAGCAACTGCATTCAATGCAAAAATATCCCATTGCGACAAAATTGTCAACTGTGCGATTCTAATTCCAGATTTAACCCGCCACATTGATGTGATTGAAGTTATTTCTGGAACCTTTTTGCGAGAGTTCTTCAATATTGAAGATGGAGCAGAAGTTACTATTGAACTGATTTGAGAGTCACTCTTCTTCAAGTCCATCAAATGAGTCTACAACTTCGAGCATTTCTTTATCTTGCCCGACCATCGATTCAGCATGCTTAGGTTCATCTTCTATTTTGGCCATTCCAGAGAATGGATCTTTTCCATCTTCTATCATGCACAATAATCTCCACCTTGGGGCCCAAGACAAATGAACATACATAGGCCCAGGCAATAGTATTAGGAACCACGAAATTAATGATGGGATTTGCAGCATATCAGTTCGATCAATTGTCAATAACGCAAATCCAAGAAATGGCATTGGATAGAGAATTCCACGCGGTGGTGAAACCGGAAATCGTTTGAATAATCCGACTAATAGAATTGAAGCCAATCCCAATAACAAACAAGCAGCTATCAATAACGCAGAATGGAATAACCATCCGCTAACCCATCCAGAACCTGATTGTGCGAATTTGTATGGGAGAATGATTGCTATTGATACTAACAGTCCATAAAATCCACCAATATTAGCCGGATGGGATAGCCACAAAGGCAATTTTGTGAAGCGGCGGGACAGTGAAGTTCCGAGAAGAGTTTCTCTCTCACTCGCATCAAGTGATTCGAGGCGTTTTTCCCATGCCGAAGAGGTACTCATGAATTCAATGGCCTAAGATTAGGTTTTTGAATATAGAGGTGAGTCAACAACGCATTATGCGGTTTATTCTCTGTTAAGGAATTTAGCCATCGGGCCTTCAACTTCAATCTCTTGCTCTTCTTCAAGCCAAGATCTTTGAAGTAATTCACTTTGTTGTTTCTCTCTTTCCCTTCTTTCGCCATCATCTGTGATACTTGATTCTTCAACATCATCATCATTGCACAATTTTGATAATATAATTGCTTGATTCAATAGCGCTAATGAACGTCTAAATTGTGCTGTAACTTTTTTCTGAACAGTAAAATGACCAATCCTTGTATAATCTTCATCATCATAGACCAAGTCTAATCCACCAAGTAGAGCGTTAGTGGCCAAACGGACCCTCGTATCTTTCAATAAGACCCACTTCTTATCCGATGATAACCAAACAAAGACCTGAGCCTTACCCATTGGCTCATCGCTCATCAAAGGATGATTGAAATTTACTGAAAATGGGATATTCCTATCTCTTTCAATTATCATGATGATAGGTATTACAATCGCAAAAAATAGCAATACAGGCAACACTATATTGGCCAATTCAAAAGGTCTTGAAAGTACAAATAATGAACATAATATCAGAGTCACAATTATTGCTAATTTTGGCATTTTTGAATTGTCCGAATACAATTGTTTGGCCGCCATCGTTTCAAAATAAACTTTAGTTGTTGATGGCGGGGCGTCAAATGAATCAGAAGCCATCAAACTAACCATCATCTGATTCCATTTGAAGGTTATGAGTCAAAATTGATCTATGGAAATTATTGATGGCTATTACCCTTGATGGCAAAGAACTTGATTGTAGCATCTATTTTATCCGCACCCTTCAATAACGGTAAGGACGAGTTCACCCCTACGGGGTGTGTTAAAATGGTCGAATTAGCGCAGGGAGAAGTTGTTGAATCTCGCCGCGGCGGTGCTGATATATTGGCTCGCTTGACCAATGACATGGCTAGACTTGGCCGTTCAGGACACATACGAATTGAACGCCGTCCCAATGGGATAATGCCTAGAGTCAGCCAAATAGTTCTAAGAGAAGGAAGGCCAATCTTAGCCCTGCATGAAGCAGATAACCTACTTACTGGCCTAGAAGCATTACTTGAAATTGAAAGTGATTGTTCGGCACTCGATGCTACAATTTCACTTCATCTACAAGAAATAGAAGATGTTGATGTTATCGCCAAATTATTCCCAGCAGCATATCTGGACCTCGCGGCCGAGAATATTTCCAATCACCGCCAAGGAGAAGGAGAGTGGTGGACAAAGTCGCGTACTCTGAAATCAACATGGAAGCGTGAAGAAAGACTACCTGAATTAGAACCTTCAGTTGAGACGCCCGAATTCATCCGTCAAAAAAGCAAGGCAATGCTTGAACGGCATGGCGGCATTATAGAAATGCTAAGCCCAGGGCAATCACTCATTTATGATAGTGAAGACCCAGCAAAACTATTCCAATTAGCGAGTGATTTAGCAAAACATGGTAGACCGATTCTTGTAATCTCTCGTTACGAAGTAGAACAATTAAATCTCAAATATGATTTACCGATTGAATCGTGCTCATGGCTAAGCAATGCAAAAACTGAGAATTCACTCGACCCATCCTTAGAGAGCATTAAAATGAAAATTGACGCCTTCTTATGGGCTAATTCAAGAGCAGTCATTGCTTTTGAGGGATTAGAATATCTAGCCGCAATCCATGGCGATGAGCGGATGATCGGAATGATCAGAGACATTTGTGATGGTGTCAAATTGGAGGATCATTTATTCATTTCCACCGCTGATTTAACAGCATTCAATATATCAAAAAGACAATTATTAACCCGAGAGTTAGATGAAATAAAATCAGAAACCCTAGATCACTGGTTGCTAGAGGACGAGTTATTACTCGACCATCCAATTTGTACTGTCCCAGACGAAGACGAAGTCCTATGGATGGAATCGCAATTGAAAAAAGCATTAGCGGATAATTTACAATCACCGGAAAATGCCGCAGAAGCCATGCATGGAATGTCCGGTGGTGAAGAATCATTGGACCCCCTGGAGATTAGCGATGCCACAGGAAACCTATCTGCAATGATGCAACAGTGGGCTGAAGATTCAGAAATTGAATCATCATTGCAAAATGAAGCGAACCAATCCATCACCTCTCCGAATGCACAAGGACCAAGCGATGATTGGACTCCCACATTCCACAGTAGTGGGACTACTGATGCGGAACAATCAACTCCTAGACTGGTACAACAGACCTCTCCCCAACATACTGTTGAGGAAGACAATTTAGATTCTGCCTTAAATCCAGTAATTGAGCAACGCCCAGTCCAAAAACAAACTTCGGCAAAAACAACAGGCCCGAGAAAGGCTATTATTGTAAAGAGGGCAAAGAGAAGTCCCAATCTCCCGCCTATAACCAATCGAAAGCATACTATGCAAGCAAATGCTGCAATCCAAGTTGCTAAAGATTCTCCAAATCTTCCACAACTAACGATTATTGCACAACCTGAAAAACACCTCTTTCAGTCGATAAAGGAACGAGATATAATTCAAAGAAAAGCGCTTGATGATACATTCCAACCCATCTTACCCAAGCAAAATTTAGAACTTCAACAGGCATCTGTTCAATCTGCTGCCAAGCATATTGCGACTCTGCCACCAACTAGCAGAGGACCTAAAGTACTGGATGTAATAACTGACATCAAACCCATTGGTACCGAAACAAAACTAACTCCGTCTATGGCTCTCGACTCAGTTGATTCAATAAGACAAAATGAAGACGATATAAGAGAATCTGCAAGACGTTCCCAATCATCTAAAACGATTGATGTCGTCGTTGAAGAATGGAAACAATCGGGTTCAAAAGGAATACTTAACAGTAGCACCCTATATGACAAAGAAGGGAATGCCATTGAACGCTACGGAGGCCAGTGATTATGATTGGCAAGAAAGAACGTCTTGACCTTGCAATACAGAAGGCCAAAAATCAATTAATTCAAAATGGTGTTGACAGTCTGCAGTTCCCGCAGGAAACATCTGTCAAAGAAGATAAACCGAGTTTA
>Ga0307985_10000763_pt1 | contig 18463 bp, 15 predicted proteins | sample EllFjometageno80_FD_203155 | JGI IMG/M metagenome (GOLD analysis project Ga0307985, IMG submission 203155) | Marine microbial communities from Ellis Fjord, Antarctic Ocean - #80 | ecosystem: Environmental > Aquatic > Marine > Unclassified | place: Southern Ocean | collected 2014-10-09 | reverse complement strand
GTCCAACCACAGAACTGTGAGCTCTTACAACTGTACTGTATCAACCAAGAGCCGCTCGAGGGAGTGCTCTGCGGCAAGGGCAGGATAGCGAGTGTAGGTAGCAGGCGATTGTTGGATGACCCTTCGAGGTGGTGTTATCGGTTATCAGAGTGGTTTCTCAAATTTGGGTTTGCAGGCCAGACCGCGTGTACCGCCACGGAGAGCGGATTGTTCAATCTAGTTCTGTATGAGTGGCGAGAGTGGTGCTGTGTATATCATCCTCACGACCCGTCCACCACTTCCGGCCTATCAATTCAACACAAAATCTGCTCCTCCCCAACAACCACCTAACCGCTTCGCCTAACCGCTCCCAAATTCTTCTCCCCTCTCTTTCTCCCCCCTTTTTCCTCGTCCTCGTCCTCGTCCCCCACAATGTCCTCCCGTGACGCCACTGAAGCTCTTCTGCCCTCGTGGGCTACCACGCACTCCACCTCCTCCTACTCCCTGGTCACACCTGGCTCTTCCCCCACCCTCCTCGCCGCCAACTCCTCCGCCCGTTGCATCCTCCTGGGCCGCAACCAGGTGTGCGACATTATCTTCACCGACTCCTCCATCAGCCGCCAACACGCCGCGTTCTTCTATGACGACCGCAGCATCCCCCATAGCCTCGTGGTGAAGGACCTCGAGGCGAAGAAGGGCGTGAAGGTGAACGGCGTGAAGCTGAGTAAGGGCAGTGTGAGTACGTTGCAGGCTGGGGATGTGATCAAGTTTGGTAATTGCGACGAGCTGTATACTGTCACTGCCGCACAACCGCTGGTCGCTGAGGAGGAGGAAGAAGAGGTGGCCGCCGAAGAGGAGGAGGAAGAGGTTGCGCCCGCCGCGCCGCCCGCGCCCGACTACAGTGGCATGACTGACCGCCAGATCCGCGAAGCTGAGATCAAGGCCATGATGAGCTCCTTCGACGACCCGCAGCCGACGTACACCAAGTACGAGCAGGCTGCTGAACCTGAACCTGAACCGCTGACGGGCCCCGCATTAGCCTCGGGCGCTGCCGTTGCGGCCAACCCTCTGGCGCTGCCCATCTCCCACACCGCCCACATAAACCACCCTGTGCCCAACTCTGTCACATCGTCCCTCTCCTTCGACTCCTCGTGCTCTCGCCTCGCCCTCGGCTCCACCAACCAGTCCGTCAAGCTCTTCGACTTCAACGGCATGGACGCCTCCCACAAGCCCTTCCGCGACTTCGTAGCCGACGAGGGCCACCCCATCATCGCCCTCTCCTACTCGCCGTCCGGCAGCCACCTCCTCGCCGTAACAGCGTCCGCACAACCGCGCATCTTCGACAGGAACGGGGGCGAGGTCATGCAGTTCACCAAGGGCGACGTTTACATCACGGACGTGACCAAGACCAAGGGGCACACTGCTGCTGTGACTGACTGCATGTGGCACCCCAGTGACAAGAACGTCATGATCACGAGCTCCCTCGATGGGTCCGTGAGGGTGTGGAAGCTGGACGGAAAGACGGCGTTTGGGAAGCTCACGGTGGCGGATGTGGGCAGAGTCAAGAACAGAAGGGGCCAGAGGACTGGGTGCACGACTCTGTCGTACGACAACGAGGGCAAGGTGAGCCAAGCACGCACGCCACACACACACGCCGAGGAGCTGCCCACTTGACTGCCTGCTTAAAGCATCGCGAAAAAAGCTCCAGAAATGAGCTCTGTTCGTAACTCGTTGAACCGAGAAGCGACCGGCGAGAAGAGACCGGCGAGCGAGAACGAGCAAGTGCGCTCCTGCCCTCTTCCTTTCGAGCAACGGCGACAGCGCTGCGAAAACTGGCTGGGCAAACGTTCCGTCATACGACGCGCCTCGTTACATTCGTTTGCCGCGTTTTGCCGCGCCCCGTTTCGACTGCTTCAGTTCGCGCCGCCGCCCCCTTTGTTCACATCGCCGCCCCCTATATGTGTGTGTGTGGTCCTCTAACACTCGCTTCGCTCGCGCAGTACATAGCGTTTGGGACCAACACGGGCGCTGTGTCCATCACGGCCGTCGACAAGCTGCACTTGAAGCCGGAGTGCGAGGTGTGGGACGCGGCTGGGGACGAGACTGCTGCTGTCACTGGCGTCGTTTTCTCGCCGGACAACACCAAGTTGGCTGTCAGAGCCAACAACGGGTGCGTGAGCGTTTACAAGTTTGGGAGGAACGACATTGGGGTGGTCACGTTGAAGCTGGAGCGCCGCATTTTGAACCTTGAGACGAACTACGAGATGAGCAACGTGGCGTTCTCCCCCGACTCTTCACTGGTGTGCGTCGGCACGAGCGTCATGCCCAAGAGCAAGGAGATGTCCATGCTCAAGTTCTACAAGGCGGTGGCGTGCAGCGACGAAAAGGAGCCGGCGGCGGCGTCCGTGGCTGTCGAGGAGGGGGTCAGCTGCGTGTGCGTCAAGTGGCCGGTCAAGTTGAAGCAGATCTTTGTGGCCCTGAGCAACGGCGAGTGCAGGTACGAGCGCCATACGAGCACCACATTTGTGTGCCATATCCGTTTGCCATATCCGTGTGAACGAAGAGCGCCGCGACCCGTGTGAACGAAGAGCGCCACAACCCGTGTGAACGAAGAGCGCTTGCCTTGCCCACTCGCGCCCTCCGTTGTATACTTTCATTGGTTTATCCGCTAACACCCACCCCCTTCCCCTCCTTCCCCCCACAGGGTCTTCTACGACCCGCTGACGAGCATCAAGGGTGTGACCAAGTCCGCTCTGAGGAAGCCTCGGGTCATGAACGAACTGGACATGTTGCTGAGCGAAAGGGGGGAGCACGTCGGCGAGGTTCTGACGCCTTTCGCTCTTCCCGCGTTCGCCGACAAGGGCAAGCAGACTCAGCGGCAGAAGGATAAGCTGCGCAACGACAGCGTGGCGACGAAAATGCCGCAGCTGGCGGACCAGGTGCCCCAGCACAGGAACGCGGCGGCCGTGAGCATGACTATGAGCCACGTTGACAGTCTGGGCATGCGTAAGGACCAAGATTTGCTCGATAGGGATCCACGAGCGGCGCTGCTCAAGTACGCGAACTACAACCCGACGGGCGTGAAGACGGGACTTGGCTCCGCATACGACAAGCAGCCCAAGATTCTCGCGTCGAGTACGATTGAGGAGGAACAGGAAAAGAAGAGGCGGAGGACTGAGGAGTGAGCTGCGCAAGTAAATAGTACGAGAAGCGAGTTGCGTAAATTCACTCTGCCCGGCGTCTCAGATTCGTAGTTTGCTTGACGAGAACGAAAGGGTGTCTGGCCAGCAACCTCAAGAAGCAGTTCAGGAGTCAGCAAAAACGAGTTCATTAGGTACTCTACGTTCCCCTCTCGTCACCTGCAAGGATTGGGTTGGGTTAGTGCGAGGCTTGGGAAGGCGATGGAGGTGTGGGAGTGGGGTTGGTACTCATGCTTCACTATTGGCACTCTTTTTGGTTTCTGAGGCATAGCGCTGGTCGCCGATCGTGCCCGTCGCATTATAGTACGTCCGACGTTATACTTTATATATCATCACTGAACCATCCAATATCCCCTCGCACACGTCCAGCGACTCACCTGCGAGGATTTGGGTTAGTGCGAAGTTTGCGGGGGCGATGGAGAGGCGCGTGTGATGTTTGTCCTCATGCTTCACTATTGGCACCCTTTTAGTGATCTGGGGCTTACGCATGGCGCTGGTCGCCGATCGTGCAAGTCGCATTATAGTAGCCTTCACGCAGTACTTTATATATCATCACTGAACCATCCAGTATCCCCTCGCGCACAGCAGCTTACTCACATGTGAAACAGGAACGACCTCTCAAGCGCCCCCAACGCCGCTCCCCGCCCCTCCCACCCCCGCCACGACGTGCAGCAGCCATGTTCGCTAACGCAGAGCACGACAGCCCTACCCGCGCGCCGCGCGCGTCCTCAAACAGCGGGCAAACAAAGGCTCAAACGGCGCATCGCCAGAGCAGCCGCTCCCACTCTCCAAAAAGTCCCAAACCAGCACACCGTGTCAATCACCCCCCAACACTGCCCCGTGTAGATCGTGCGTGTCCAACTCGCGCCGCTCCGCCCCCCATCAGTCGCCAAACGATTCGACAGAAATTGAGTTTCAGCCAGGGTCAGAAAGGGGGGAAGGGGGCGGCATTGCGCGCATAGAGATAGCAGGCGCGATGGAGTGGTGCGTGGCGACCGCAACTAGCTGAAGTGCAGACTCACATGGCATAGTTTGCGCGAGAGGGAGCGGGTGAAAGGTTTGAAAACGAGAAAGGTCAGCGCCGTTTCCCACCTCAACTGGTGAGCATACGAGCCCGCCACTGTAGCTACCCTCTTCACCACCACTGTACGCGCCCCAATTCGCAACGGCTTGTTCGAGAGTGGCGGGCGGGGGGAGTTGTGGGGCTCGACAATTCTCTGAATGATTCAGCTTCCCCCCCGCAGTACAGAGCACTGCAGCCCTCCCCAAGACTTGCGCAACTAACCACCTCACCGCACCACGCTCAACTCACACACCCTTGCTTCAGCAGGAAAATTAATGCCGAACAGCTGGAACGAGAGGGTTGCACTGCGCACCCTCATCAACAACAACGAGCCACTGAGCGCCACCTAAGCACCAAGGACGACGATGGCAAGTACCCTCTGTAGCGGGCGCTCGAGCACCAATGTCATCAAGCTGCTGGTCAGTCGCCATCCACCGGCGCTCGTCTCTGTTGTTGGCGGTGTGTTTATTGCGCTGTTCTTCCAGGGTCTACCCGCCGAGAACCGCTTCAGCAACCACGCCGAGGTCGGCGACTTGCTCGCGATCTGCTACAACGCCCTCAAGAAGCACCACTTCCCTCGCCTCGTCGAGCTGTGCGACATCTCCGACGTTCTGCAAGCTCTTGTTGCGCGGCGGCGCACTCCGAGGACGACCTGTCGCTGCACGTGCTCTGCTGGCGCCAGTCGTGGAACAAGGTACTCGCTTGCATCAAGGTGCTTCTTACCCAGGCTGCAGTGGCTGAGCTCTTCTCCCAGGACGAGTTTAGGAGGATTGCGTTTGCTATCGCGTCCGGCAATGAGGCGCCTGTGGAGGTGCTGGAGAGTATGATCCTTCTGGGCAAGCTGGACGCCAAGAAGAGGAACATCCTGGACATCGCTGGTATTGACCTTCAACTTCCTCTGCACCTCACTGCCTATTTCCATCCCGATCCCTCCGCCCTCAAGCTCGTGGTCCGCCACCACCACCCTGCCCTGCTCGCCAAAGACTCTGACGGCGCCACTCCGCTAGGCGTCGCCTTCGAGTTCAACAAGAGCCACGCTGTCTCGGACCTCCTGCGCAAGCTCATCACTGCCTACAAGCACGGCCACTTCTCTGCCCTCATCCGCTTCTGCGGAACCTCCGACGATCTCCAAGCTCTCGCTGTGAGCACTACGGACGACGTGCCGCTGCTCGTGCTCTGCGAGTGCGACTCGTAAGAGGTTGCGAGCAAGCGCATCGAGACGATCCCCGCCCAGGCTGCGATCGAGGAGATGCACAAGCAGGAACCTGAGAGGCGCACCGCGTTTGCGTGTGCGCTTGTTTCTGATGGTCCGGTCGAGCTGCTCGAGAGCATGGTCGAGCTGGGCGAGCAGGACACCAAGGAGAGGAACATCGTGTACGTCCGCGACAGGGAGGGCCGCGGTACTCTGTCGCTCGCCGCTATGCACTACCACCATCAAGTTTCTGGCTCGCGAGACCCCGGAAGCGCTGTACAATGCGCTCAAAGGCGCCCTCAAGTACAACAAGAATAGCACCGCTGTCGTGTCACTGCTGCGCAAGTGCCTCGCTGCCTGGGAGCAAGGCAACATCTCCGCCCTCATCGACCTCTGTGGCGAATCCGACGTGTTTCAGGTGTTCAAGAAGTACGTGGAGAGGCGTCCAGTGCACTTCGCTGCCGCGAACGCCAGTGACCTTGCCATTATCAAGTCTGTGGTCCGCGATCACGCCCCCGAGCTGCTCATCAAGGACGCGTTAGGACACACTGTCCTGGACTGGGTCAAGGTCAACCCCCATCCCGCCGTCGTCTCCTTCTTTACCGAGCTGGACCTGCGAGCCATTCAATGTCCTGTATGAGTGTCGGAACACGGTATCAGTTTGTGACAGAGAGTGTTATAGCAACTAGGTAACAGCTACTATTCTTCAGTGTGAGCGTATCTATTGGTTAATCTACGTTGTTCAACGACCAGAGCCGGGCTCAGGTACGTGTTCAACTACCTGAGCACATGCTCTGGCATGTCTACTACTCCAGGACTATTGCGTGCACACACGGCGGGGCGTGTGCCTACGCCATATCCTGACACACGGAATTAAAACCTGTTGTGGAAGATTTTCTTCTTATTTAAGATCATCTTAGGTGATTACTCGTATTAATCTTTTTTAATAAGAATTGAGTTTGTTCGAGAAAATTTATGTATCTTCATTCCAATTAATTTATCGAAGTTGTGCCTGCCTTCGTCCGACAAAATAGACGTTGAGGTTTTTTACGTGAGATATGATATTAATTCCAAAAGGTTCTGTTCAGAAGTCTCAGATGGTGTTTTGGTATAATTGAGTAATAAATCGCATTCTAGGGGAGACAAATATCTCTAGCTGCTCATCTTTACCGAGTTTCATTTAAACGCGTTTTGATGCTGTTTAGACTCACTTACCTCAAGCTGATGCCGCGCAGTCCACCACCTGCAAGTGGTGCGGCCCGTGAACACGATGCTCGTCCTACCACTCACAGCGTTTTTTGTTAACATAAAACAGAAGGGTTTCTGTGCGACACGTGCTCAATCTGGCGCTAAACACTTCCCGAACTGTTTTAGCCTCGTTTTCGAATCGGTCCTGCCGAGCCGCGTATCTCGTGATACAGGCTAGGAAAAGCAACATGGGACACCTTGTTGGCACCGGGTCACCTCTGCCCCCCACGTGTTAAAAGGACAACAATTTTCTCACTCGGGAACGGCCACACACAGAAAAAAAAACCACCCATCCTCGCCTCTATCGAAACTGAGTGACAAAATTGTGACAAGGCTCGAACGGTGCTTCGATTCCTCTCACCCGGTCGTTCAGGGAGTTGCCAGTCCACCTAGTCAGCGTGATGGTCGAGAAAGTTGGGGTCTCGCTGCAGAGCGTCCGGGTGCGCGGCGAACAGGAGCCTGTGGACGTCGTGGGAGTCATTGAACGCGGCCGCCAGGTGCAGCGGGAAGAGAGGAAGCGCTGAGAAGTTGCGCGGGTAGAATGGGATCGAAGCGAGGCATGTTGGGTGGTCGAGATCGAGAAGGAACCGAACAAAAGCCACGGAATCCCAGTTCACACACACCAAGTGGAAGCAAGTGAAGCCAGTTTCAATCGTGTAACCGAGCTCCAGGAGGCGCTGCTTTAGCTTCGTGAGGCGGGTCATTGCAGCCGACCACTCGCGCAGAGTGCACATGACGTACAGCTTGTCAGTGGGAGGCATGACCGTGAGCACTGTGAATGACAGGCTCAGTGTTTGGCAAACTTGGGAAGGGGGGGGGGAGGACGAGGAGATCGGGAGGAGGAGGGAGGAGGGGAGGTATGGGGATGGGTGGTGCGAAGTGAGGGGAAGGCGAGGAGGTGTTTGCTTGTCGCTCGTTTGAAGGTTTGCAATGTCGCTGAAAGGGGGGCAGGGGGTGGCCGTACCAGCTCCCGTTGGTTAGCTAGGGGAGTGGGGGATGGAGGTCAACTTGCGTGTGGTTGGCGAGGATTGGCTTTAGATGCCTCACTCGTTACTTTACGATGCTTGTTGAGCGTCGCGTTGTCGGCGAGATGGCGATTTTCGCTTCACATCATCACAGGTAACTGCCGCTACTCACTACCCCATCCGCTCATCCGCTTCTATCAGACCTCCCCGACCTACCGGTTATCCGACCCTGGTCGCCTACATCGCGCAGCTCCTTCCGCCCCCCTCAACGGCCAATCCCAATCCCTTGTCACTCTCGACACCAGACCAATCCAGCAAACTCTCAACGACTCGTCAAGCCAGCTCCAAAACGATCACACTTGCCCATGTTAACACGCGGTGGCTGTTGTACACTGCTCACCCCGCCACCCTTCAGCCCCCCGCACTATTATGGAAGTCTTCTTCACAGCCCTCAACGATCAGCTGGCTTCATCACTGTTCAATTGTCCTCCCGCCTACATAATCACCCCCGCGCCCCCTCCCTCTCTCCGCCCCCCCCAAGCAAAACAGGGAGCAAACAAATCGTCCCCTGCCGCTGGCGCTCCACCCGTGCGGACAATAACGGTCTACCAGCACCGCCCCTGCTACGCGATCCAAATGTACCTGCGAGCGACCAGCACCACCCACGTCCTCTCCAACTCCCCCCACTCGCGCCTCTACGGAGGAAGAGCTGCCATGCCCCTTCTCGTTGACGAGACTGCTACCGCCACTTATGTCGTTCCTTCCCCCATCACTGGCGGCGGCGGCGGCGACTGCTACGTCTCGCACAACCCAAGCTTGGCAACCCCCGCCCCTCCCCCCCCCCCCGCCCCTCCCCTACCCCCCGCCCCTCCCCTACCCCCCGCCCCTCCCCCCCTCCCCCCCTCCTCAACCACTGATCCCCTTTCACACTTGACCAGCAGCCACACCAACCTGGACGCCGCCGACCCGTCCATCAAGGCGGAGTTGCTCCTCTACTCGACCCTCCTTTCGTCCACTCTCTCGGCCAACACCCTGGCGCTCACGTACGCCGACCCCGCTGGCTTCAAGCAGCTCTCCAACCTTCTTCTCCCGCCGCCAGCCGCCTCCTTCTTCTCCCTCTCTAGATTCGTCAGCTCCTTCTCTCTCTGGGCCGAGAAGGTCTCCGTGCTCCGCTCCCTCCCGCCGTCGCTAACTCCCATCCGTCGCAACACCTCTCTGGGCTTCTTCAGTGCCGGCGGCGCAGTTCAGCTCGACACTACCAAAGCGCTGCTCAAGTGCCGCGATTGCTACGACGCGTTTGACGAGAAGCTCACGTCCAGCGGCTCCACTACCAGCACCCGCGTGTACATCCTCAACACGGTCACTCCCACAACTCTGGACTGCCTGCTCTTCCAGCATATCATTGACGCGCTCGCCAACCCGCACTTGGTCAAGATACTGCCGCATTACACCAACATCATGCGCTACTTCGTAACCCTGTGCGAGCTGTTCTTTGTCAAGCCCAAGGGCTCCAGTGGCGCCACGGACCCCAACGACGCCGTCAACGCCGAGAACCAGTTCGACATCCTGCCGGCTTGCTACGCCTTCGCGGTGCAAATTCTGTCAAGCGATCCCGACAAGCCGGCGGTGGACTACGAAGCGATCGCAGCCTCCATCGCGGCTTCCCGCGCCTCTCAATTGAAGAGCAACCTGAGCCTCAACAACCTCAACCGGCTGCGCTACCAGGCGTCGATCCTCCCCGACAAGGCTTCCGCGACGACCAAAGAGACCGCCAAGGCTCCCCAGAGTGAGTTCAACGACAACACGCTGTGGTTCGCGGGCGTGGCGGTGCTGAGCGCGGGCTTCCTAGTCGCCTCCAACAAACTTAAAATCAAAGGTTAAAGTGTAAATCGTCACTGTTAATCAATTTTCTGCCCAGTCGCGTTCTGGCGCAACTTGCCCATGAGCATCATTAAAGTGTGGCGCGGCAGCCTGGCCAAGCTCTTGCCCACGCCGCACTTTTCCATGAGAACGACGCCGTACTCCGCGAGCTCATCCCTGCTGAGCACGCATCTCTCTCTCTCTCCCCCCCCTCCTCCCCACGGCGTCAAATCAAAACACAGCCCGTCATCGCCCTTTAGCCCCCTGCCCTCCTTCCTGTAGTTAAAGGTGGAAATCTTGACGAAGGCGATCTTGTTCTCGACTCGCATGGCGGACTTCAGTATCACCTTCGTGAGGTGCACGTCCGCGTCAGCAACGACTCCTCCAGCCTTCTTCAGCCCCAACTCCCCCTTTCCCCCCCAGTGCAGTATATCCAAAAAAGCCTTGAGCCCAGCTTCGCTACTGTTAGCGATGTTGCGCGCAAGTTGGAGCCAGCCGGCTTCCACGAGCATGAGCTCGTTGATGTTGAGCTCGCCCGCCTCGCTGTTCTTGACCTTGATGCAGCGGACCCTGATGACTCCCGGCGACTCGAAGTAGAAGGCGCTGATGCAGAACTCGCCGCCGACGTAACCCCCTCCTCTGTAGATGACGTTGCGGCCTCCGATGAACTTCAACTTCACGTTGCTCTTGTCTTCTTCGTCCCCTCCCTCCCAGCAGAACACCAGATTTTTCATCAATCTGCTCACATGCCTGTGTTCCATTCCGAAGAAGAGTCGGCCGTCGTCGTTTCTTATGTCCCACCCGCCCTTGTAGCCGCTGCGGCGGAGGGCGGCGAAGGAAACTTCCGCATGCATGTCCTTGAGCTCGCCCTCCCACACGCACTGGGCGTGGATGAAGAGCCCCCCGTCGCGTCCGAAGCCTTCGAGCGAAGCGCCCATCATGCCCGAGTTGAATCCGCCTCGGACGGTGGCGATGCACGTCTTGCCGTCGATCACGGCGTCGTCGCTCTTGTAGACCAAGTCGCACTCGTCGGCGATCTCCACCGAGCAGAACTCAATGTGGGACTCGTGCGCTTCCCGTATTACAACGCAGTTGCGCAGGAAGTCGAGCAGGTCGCCCACTTCTTTGACGCCCAGTTTTCCATTACGGTCCCACCCGAACTCCTTGTACCGCGTCCAGCTAATGGGGTCCTTGTTGGCGAGGGTGGCGCCAGTTTTGACGTTCCTGAGCTTGATGTTGAACCCGGGGAGGTCGTAACCGCCGCCCTTGTAGCCCTCAATGGTGCCGACGAAGTACTCGTTGCCCACGAAGTTGAAGCATTTGCTGGGTGGGAGGCGCATCTCCGCGCTCATCTCGACCACGTCGCCGTTGTTCAGCCCGTTGCCCTGCTCTTCCTCGTCGTCGTGATGAGTCACGTGCGTCAAAGAGACGACGCGGAGGCGCATTCCTCCCTTCCAAATGATCCCAACTGGGTTCCTCACGTTCTCGCGCTCCTGCTCTCCCTCGTCGAGCACCTCGTTGCAGATCTCGCCGGGGAGTTTCTGGACACTGTGCACTAGCTTCACCTTGCCGGAAGCGCGCCCGTCCGGGAGAATCTCGCGGGCGAGCTTGAGGTGCGCGCACCAGTTCCGCCACCGCGCAACGTCGGAGTCGGGGTTGTTCCTTTGTGCCAAGGCGGGGTGGGACTCCTGAAAATCATTTAGCACTTCGCCCATGAAGTGCGCGGTGACAATGGGGGGGAGGTCCGAGAGCTTGCCGGTCTGCTTGCCGAGGCGAGTGCAGTAGCAGCTCACGATGTAGCCACCGAGATGGTACCCTTTGGGGGGCTTGCGGAGGACATGCACGAGCGAGAACATGCGGGAGACGCTGAAGCCGCCGCGGAAGACAGAGAAGCAGGCGAACTTGTTCTTCGTCGAGCCCGACGTCCTGATGGAGGTGAGGGAGTCCGTTTGGGAGTCGTTGTCGTCGTCCAGAGACGCGAAGAGGGACGGCGTCTTGGGCTTCTCTTCGATCCAAGGCTTCTCGTACGGCCTCGCCGGGTTCGAGAAGTCGTCCTGGTGGTCCATCTGCGGCGTCGAGTACTTGTCCAGGTGCGGGTTGAGCTCGTGATACTCAGCAACGCGCTCAGCCTCCCACTCCTTGTCGAGCTGAATCGCGTTGTACGGGAGGGGCAGCAGCTGCCTCGTTTTGGAGATCCACCGGGCGTCCTTGTTGTTGTTGAGGGAGAGCCGGCGGTCGATCTCCACGTTGAGCTTGTTGGTAGTCTTCTTGCGACGATTCTTCAGCGTCTCAATCTTGATCTCGAAGTCCTCTCGCGCGTGGCTCGTGTCCGCAATAACCGCCTGCACGAGAGAAGAGAAGCGAGGGTTAGCCAACAAAGGTGGGCCACACACACGTGTGAACAAAGGTGGGAGGAGCGGCCAGAAATGCGTAACAGCGCTGTTGGGGGCTGGGGAGCCACACATGTGCGAACAAAGGGGGCGGCGGCGCGAACAATCGCGGCTAGAAATGCGTGACAGCGAAAGCGCTGTTGGGGGCTGGGGAGCCACACGTTCCGCTTTGTCTTCTTCGTCTTGGCGCCTTCTCTTGCTCGCGTTTCTCACCTGCAGTTCCGCGATCTCCATCTCAATATCCTCTACGGTAGCGCGGTTCTGCTGAATCCTGAGGAACGCAAACCGGTGCAACCGGTGCAGCTCCGTAAGCTCGTTGGCGCGCCGGAATTTGGCGGAGTGCATCCACGCGCGCGCGAACGATGCGTCTATTTGGCCAGTCACCCACGGCGCCTGCTCGAGAGTGGATGGTGCGACCATCAGCCCGACGGGCGCCTTCCCGGCCTCCTGACTTTCCATGGCGGCGTATATTTGCCTCGCCCACCACAGCTGGAGGCGCAGGGAGGGGATGATCGTGACTTGCGACGCGATGGTGGCGGATATTTTGTTGTAGTAATTGACGTGCACGTCGATGTTCTCGTCGATGATCTTGAGCTTGTGCAAGAGCCGGTCTTCGTCAACGATGAACGGGAAGTGACTTGCTACTGGTGCTGATTGGAAAGCTGGGAGCCGGGGTATTTTGGCGAGGCTGAGGGCGAGGGAGGAGGGGGGGGAGTGGGCGCATTCGTGAAGGATTATGCGCTCTGCGCGGAGGAGGCGGAGGGCGAAGAGGACGGAGGGGGTTTTGAAGGTGGTCGCGTTGGCGTAGAAGGAGGGGGTGGGGAGGGTTGATTTGGAGGGGGACTTGAGTCCTCTTTTGCCGCTGCTTTCTTCGGCTGTGAGGACTGCAGACGCTTGCAAGAGAGCCAGTTTGGCAAGGTCAGACGGCTTGTTGTCGACCAGCGAGTTCTGTGCGATCTTCATGGCGTTGGCGGGGTCGAGGGTTTGCTGAGCGGTGGTAGTAATTTCCTTGGATCGTCTAATGTTCTCAACAATTCCACCACTTCTGAAGTCACCAGAGGCAGTAGCGATCAGCGTGGACTCTTCCTCGTCGTCGAGATCGTCGTCCCTGAAGGCGACGTCTTTCATAATAGGTGGCAAGTTGCTGTACCTGCGGCGGAGGGGGTGTGAGTAGGGGGCCACACACATGTGTGAACGAAGGGGGGGCGGCGTGAACAAAGGGTACGCGGTGAGCGTCTCCACGTAGGTGATGCATAAGCTGCAAACGCTTCACACGGGAGGGCGCGCTTGTCTCGTAGTTGGCGACTCATTCGCTCTTTAGCTCGCACACGTACTTTCGCATGGCCTCGAGGCGCTCGTCGAGGCCGTTCCTGAGGACGAGGGGGTTGCGGGTCATGCGAGTGCCAAGCCATTCGCGGAGGAGGGGGTAGGAGTCGAGGTAGTCGAGGGAGGCGGGGATAGAAGAGAGGTAGTTGGGGGCGGGGTCGGGAGGGTATTGCGCGAACGGAGTGTCGTGGGCTACTCTGTACTTGTCCAGTTGCTCAATGTAGTCAATGGTAGTGTGCCTGACAAGAGTGAGAAGGTCACTGATTTGCGTCATGAGGATTTGCACGTCCTCGGTCAGAGAGGAGACGGTCTCGGAAGTGTCACTGAGGAGGTGAGTGCCGCGCTTTGAGGTTATGAGGGAGGAGAGCCGGGAGAGGTAGGAGTCTCGGAGGGTGATGGATTGGGAGAGGACTGTCTCAAGTGGGCTGGATGTTATGCTAGGGGGCAAAGCAGGGATGACAGGTATCGTAGTCTTGAGCAGGTTAGGATACTGCTTGGGGCTGGGTACAGGATAGAGCGTGTTTAGGAGTTTTGAGGTGCTGGTGTAGAGGGGGTTGGAGCTCAGCGAAGGATTGATATTACGGAGGAGGTGGGAGGCAGTTAGCGATGTGGAAGGTGTGGAGGTGTGTAGGGGGGTGTCGTAGTACTGCGCGAGGGGGTTACTGGCATCTAATGTGTAGGTGTGCGAGGACTGGGGACGGTGGTCAGAGTATGGGCCAGGGGGCTGCTGGGGAAGAGGTCGAGGGTGGAGGGGCTTGGTCTTGGAACGGGTTTTGCTCTTTGTAGCATTGGTGACGGTGGAGGAGGAGGAGGGGAGGGATGGCGAGGAGTGGGAGGCGATCATGACAGGCGCGGCTGCTGCGGGCGAGAACCTAACAGCAATTGAGCTCCATCGCCTCTGTATGCCTGATCCTCAGCTTCTAAAATATAACGACTTTAGCCGCTCAAGTCGGTCGAGCTCAGAGCGACGTTATGATTGCGTCTCCTGCAGCGTTCCAAGCAGTGTGCCTAGCAGTGCCAAGCAGCGTGCAAGAACTGGCGCTCCAAACCTAGTTCGAACGGCTAGAGACGATTTTTACTGCTTCTAAAACGCGGCCGCTATGATAGCCGCTACGATAGCCGCTATGATAGCCGCTACGCATGCGCGTGGGCAGCAACCTTCTATTGAGCTTCAACGGTGGATCTGACTAAACCTCAAAATCAGACAAAACCACATTCCTCATTACGCGTGGGGACTTCCATTATTACTCGAAACTTATTTATGGAGCGTTTGGTATCTTATCAGCTTGATGTTGAGAGTTATCGTGAAGATGATTACGGATTCATGGGCGTGATTCAGATGCGTCACCCAGGGGAGCTCGGCGGCTTTTACAGGACTGCGACCACGTTCTTGGCGCTGCTGGCTAGCTTCGTGTGCGTCTGGGTTGGTGACGGGGGGACGACAGAATGAGCGCTAGTTGGGGCGGCAAGCGGCCTCTGGATATTGACCTTTGTGTTGTTCTTACAGTTGATGAAGAAGGGGTATCGAAGGGCGTTCTTCAACTCGGCGACCGGCAAGCAGCAGTTAATGGACAGGTTCAAAGTCGACGACGACGCTATCAAGCAATTACCATGCTACTTGTGATCCGACTACATCGCGCTGTTCGCTCGTCGCAGCTCGCAGGCAGAAAACTTGGTCATATGTTGTCCACCTACAAACTGTCTCCATCTATACCGGGTATGGATTGTCTGGCAATAGTCTGGGGCTACTTAGGGGAACTCTATCGGCTCCGTGCCGCCCCAGCTCGGCGACTCGTCATCTGACTCTGACGGGGACGCCACGCCGTCGAGTTCGCCGCTACTGCGACTGCGTGGCGATCGCGCGTTAACATCGCTCCATCGTTTAATAGTCTCCTGCGCCGAGGTGTTTGGTGACAGGGTTCTCCCTCTAACTGGCTCGTAGAACGCTCTCTTGGCCTTTCGATACTCCTCCAACTGCTGTTTCTGAATCTGCTGCTGGCCGGCGTCGTGGGGCAGATACTGGGAGAAGGCTCGGCCGCGCGGTGCTGTCGTGGCGGGGGCAGCGTAGTTCTTCCCCCCTCCCTTCTCTATCTGCTGCTGCCTGATGACGGAGGCTAGGTCGAGGTGTAGCTGCCGCTCGTCCGTGCCCGAGTGCGCCGTTGAGTTGTACCCCTGCTTCTCGTCATTGAGATCACACACAGGGCACAGCCTCTTTGTCTCGTAGCGGCGCTTCGCCTCGTTGAGGATCTCGAGCATGCGCCGCTCGAAGTCGGCGCAGTGCGTCTCGTACCTAGTCTTGAGCTCGTTCTCCAGCATGTCGTACTTCTCCTGCGTCCTCCGCATGTTTCGCTTAGTCGACGAGTTCTCACTCGCGAGGACCCTGAGCATCGACTCGTAGTGGTTCTGCAGCTTGTGCTCAAAGTCCGACCTCGCCTCCTGCTCGTACCTTTTCACCTCCATCGTCATCATCTGCGACGCTCGCCGCTCTGCCACCGCCGCGTTCTGAGCGTCCAGCACCATGGCCTCGCACCGCTTAATCACCGCGTCCGCATGCTTCTCCACCGCTTGCTGGCGGTCCGCAACTCGAGACTGCGGGTTGTTGGAGTGCCATTTGTTAGTGTGCACAATGAGCGGGCGGCGCCACACTCATGATGAGTGCGCCGAACACACGTGTGAACAAAAGGGGCGTGTGTGTGAACAAATGGCTGAGCCGTTGGCGAGCGTGGAGAGCAGTTTGCGAGCGTGGAGAGCCGTTTGCGAGCGCGGAGAGCGCCGTTTGTGAGCAAGTCACGCGGAGATTGGCTTCGGAGCGCTCCACAAGCACATTCAGGCGCCAAGTGCCTCCTTACCTCAATACGTTCCTCCAGAAGCCGACACCGTTCCGTCGCCATCTCAGCCTCCGAAATCGCGCCCGCCAACGTCCGCTGCATGGCCGTCATTTCCTCCGCCGTTCCCTGAAAACACCGCTCCGCACTCGTCTTGTAGTCGGTCGACGCGCCCAGCAGGAGCGCTTTCGAGTCGCTTGACTGCTTCGTCACGAGGAACTCCAGATGCTTCTGCTGCTCGAGTAGTTTCTGGCGGCAAAAGACAGTGTAAGAGCAGCGCGTGTGTGCAGCACGTGCAGCATGTGCAGCATGTGCAGCATGTGCAGCATGCGTGCAGCACGTGTACATAATATGCGCTTAGCGCTTACCTGGCACAGCAGCTTGTTGTGCGTGTCCACGCTAAGCCCGTCTTCATTCCTGATCACGTCTCTAACGGAGTCTGCGTAGAGGGAGATCTCATAGTCTGATCGCGACTGCAGCTTGCGAAGCGCGCCGGATAGCTCGACGAATATTGCACCCGCCGAGTGCTCGAGGTTCGCGAGGGGGTCTGTCTGGGAGAAGGAGTAACGCTCTTTCTCGTGTTTTGCCGCTGACATGATTTGCTGCGTCGTTTCTTTGCTGAAGACAATGGATTTGTGGTGCGAGTGGAAGGGGCGCGGCGGGGGGGGATCGGACATGGGGTAAAGGGAAGTGTGCTGCGGCGGCGGCGGAGGCGGCGACAGCTGTGGTGTCTCCGGTGTCTGTGGGGTCTTTGATAAGGTTGCTTTTGTTGCTCGTCGTTTCAGGTAGTTGAGGGGATTCTTGGGGTTGGGGTTGATTCCGGCTGGAAGGGTTTGCTGCTGGAAGCTGCGGGGGGCGACGGACTTGCGGTGCGGCTTCGGGGAGATAGAGCGGGAGGCCATCTGAGGGAGCAGAGAGGTGTCTGGGTGCCTGAGGAGGGAGGGTGAGGGGGGGAAAGGGGGAGGTGGGGGGATAAGGGCGTGTCCCGTGCAGGTGACGAGGGGGCGGGCGGGGGGGAGAGAGAGGAGCAGCTACTCACGCTTTTGAGTTGAGGGCTGAGTGCGTGCAGTCTTGGAGCGCAGTCTTAGAACGGATTGGGAAAAGCTACCCGCAACTGCCATCAGGCAAAATGTAACTACTTTCATCCAGGAGCAGTGCTTTGTTGCTTTGTTGTTAGCTTTGCTGCTAGAGTTAAGCACCGCCCCCGTCGCTGTCCTCGCCGTCGTCGTGTCCGTTGATGACGACCTGCACGATGCTGTCGAGCACCGCAACGAAGTCAGTAACATTGTCGACGTGTAGGTTGTGTCCGCCCTCAAGAACAAGGTAGTCGCAGCCTTTCATCTTCGCTCTGATGAACTCGAGCGATTCCTTGGTACAGATGGTCGTAGGGCCGCCGGTTTTTATTCGCGTCGTGCTGAAGCTTGAGTGGTTCTTCGTGTCGCCTAGAAGGAAGGTGAAGCTCTCGCCGGACTCTATGCACGAGCGAAAGAGCGTCAGCCAAGGAGGCGCGAACAAAGGGCGAGCGGCTTGCGAACCAGCCCGAGCAGGTCATTGACGGCGCAAATAGGGCGATCCGAGCCGGTCATTTTGTGCGATGGGCGCGTCACAAGTTCTCCTCGCTCGCGACACCGCTCACGACAAATTCTTCTCGCTCGCGACAAGTTCTCCTCCCTTAAGACAAGTTCTCCTCGCTAGTGAATAGCGCGTTCTAGGCCGCTCATATAGAACGCCTCCCTTGCTCCGCCCTCCTGAACACACTTGAGTTTCACACTCACAGGTCATTGCTCGCGGTCATTCTCCGCCGCACTGCTCGCGTCGCTCTACTCTCGCTCTCCTCCCTCCCTCGCGTCCGCCTACCTAGCTCCCCGAGCAATTCAATGGCGTCCACGCCCGCCGTGGTTGACAAGAAGTAGTCGTAATAATGCTGCTCGGAAGCTCCAGCCAGAGTCTTGTTTACCTTCTTCCGCTCGGTTACATCCATGTCCACCACGAGCGTGTGTTTCAATGTCGTCCCGGACAAGTGCGCTTTCTTAGCTTCTTCTCTCTTCTTGGGATCAGGCATCATCTCAATATCGTCCAGTTGCTGAGCGATCTTCGCAGCCAGCAGAATTGCGAGGTAGCCGCCGAGGCCATGTCCCACTACAATAACCTTCTCTGTAGTGATGGTCTGTTGGAGGAATTCGTTAAGGGACTCCATGACATTGGGCACGAGAGGAGTGCCGTTAAAGCCGGGGAGGTCGATGGCGTAGCATGGGCAGCGGGGGAAGAGGTCGGTCTGGTTGGTTTGGAGGGAGAAGAGGTGGGAGAATGTAAGAGAGGTGGCTTCTATTGAGTGAAGGAAGACAATTGAGGTGCAGGTGAGGGGGTTGGCGGAAGGAGGGAAGAGGATGTGCTGGAGGGGAAAAAAAAGGGGGG
>Ga0307985_10000760_pt1 | contig 18493 bp, 17 predicted proteins | sample EllFjometageno80_FD_203155 | JGI IMG/M metagenome (GOLD analysis project Ga0307985, IMG submission 203155) | Marine microbial communities from Ellis Fjord, Antarctic Ocean - #80 | ecosystem: Environmental > Aquatic > Marine > Unclassified | place: Southern Ocean | collected 2014-10-09 | reverse complement strand
CGACGAACAGCCGGAACCGCCCGGGAACAATCTTCCCGCCGTCACGCAGAACGCGGTCCCGAATATCGAGCAGGTTCTCGATCATGTTCTCGCCGAACAACTCGTCGTTGAGCTGTTCATGCACAATGACGTCTACCGGTTCGACTGCGGTGAACTCTCGACTGTTCATCTGTACATAGTCAATGTTGGTGAAGCCGTTCTCGGCGCCAACATCTTTGGCTAAGAGGATGACATCGGCGTGGTCCAGTGCGTAGACCTTTGTCGCTCCAGCGGTGCTGGCCATGAACGAAAGCAGTCCCGTACCGGTGCCCAGGTCGACAACGACATCACCGTCCTTTACAGCGTTCGTGATGCCCTGCCGATACGCCTCGACGCGAACCGTGTCGGCCAGCATTTCCTCGTGATGTCCAAGGGTCGAGAACTGCTCACCGTTGATCAGGTCATACACAATGCCCATGAGCCAGTCATTCCTGGCTAGGCGTTCCGCGCCGAAACCAAGAACAGCACGAACAGCACGAGTCAGGATCACACAGTGAGGCTAGGTGCCGCGGTTCGCGTCGCGTCTTGGGCAGGGTCCACGCCGGCATCGGTGTTGGCGTCGGTGTTGCCGTTGGAAGCGACCACATGCGAGTTGAGCGATAGGCAACGGTGCCTGGCTGGCACCGTTGCCTATCGGTTAGACCAAGTTGGTTAGGCAGGCGCGTGTTCGTGCGTAGTCGTCTTCGGTGGGTCCGAACTCGACAGCCATGATGGTGTCGACGCCATTGTCGGCGAACTCCTGCAGACGAGTGGCGATTTCGTCTTCTGTTCCAATCACGGCAAAGTCTTCTGGTCCGGCGAGACCCTCGCGATCGAGCATGGCCCGGTAGCTAGGTAACTGACCGTAGACCTTGAACTGTTGGGCTGCGAAGGCCCGACCAGCTGCCACGTCGTCGGTGCACAGAACCGGTACTCCAGCAAGGATGCGCGGCTTGGGTCGATCAGCTTCCTCGGCTGCCTGACCAATGACGGGGACGGTGTGGGTCCGCAAGGTTTCCAGGCCAGTCATCCACAGGACGGTCCCATCTGCCATACGCCCGGCGAGCTTCAGCATCTGTGGGCCGAGGGCAGCCACATACAGCCGGGGAGCCTCGACGCCCTTCATCAGGGCAGGGGCGCGCCCGGTCAACGTCTCTCCTTCGAACGACGTCTTTTCGTTTCGCAGTGCAGGTGCCAGAATCGAGAGGTACTCGCGGGCATGGCGAATCGGTTTGTCGAACGGGATTCCCCACTGGCCCTCGACCACAGGCTTGTGGGCGAGACCGATTCCCAGGGACAGGCGCCCGTCGCCGATAAGCGAGGCAGTGGTGAGCGCTTGTTGCGCCATCGCCAAAGGGTGGCGCGGCCAGGTAGGCACGACCCCGGTACCGAGTTCGATATCGGGAACCTCGCGGCCAGCAATCGCCAGGGAAGTCAGTGCATCGGGGCCCCATGGCATTTGCGGGATCCAGTACGAGCTGAATCCCGCCACCTGGGCTTGTGTCACGTCGGCGACGAGGTCATCGCCACTGAGCAGAGTGCCGGCAGCGCCGTAGAAGATTCCTATGTCCATGACCCATTGTCCCCGTAGCTGTGAGGACAGGCAAATCTGCCAGGTGTGCTTGTGGCGAACGAAACCTATTCGCTGACGCCAAAGCAATAGAGCCACGCGTTTTCGACGAGGCGCGAGGAGGAAACGAAAGCTGGGGACCGGCCCATTTGCCAATCAGCGCGGCCCCGAGGTACACGTGCGTTTCGGCTTGGAGGCTGCCGATGGGTAAGACTCGGGCATGCCAGTTGATGCCGATATTGCCGCGATGCTTCTCGCTACGCAGGCCGCCGGGATTCCGCCCCTGAGCGAGGGGACCGCAGAGCAGGCCCGCGCCAACTATTTCCGAGCACCGAAACCGGCGGGGGACGCGCTGGCCCGAGTCGAGGACCACGTCATCCCGGGACCGGCTGGTGACATAGCCATTCGTATCTATGCAGACTCCGACGCCACGGATCTGCCCGTGATGGCGTTCTTTCATGGAGGGGGATGGGTGCTGTCGAGTATCGAGGGGCACGACTCACTGGCCCGCCGCCTGGCCTCACGTACGGGTGCTCTCGTCGTGTCAGTCGAGTACCGCTTGGCGCCCGAGCATCCCTTCCCGGCGCCCCACGACGACTGCTGGGCCGTCACAACCTGGCTCGCAGAGCACGCCGCTTCCTTGGGCGGCGACCCTAGCCGCGTGTCCGTCGCAGGCGACAGTGCCGGAGCGAACCTGGCCGCCGGAATCGCCTTGCGGGCCCGTGACGAAGGCCTGCCTCTGACCTACCAGCTGCTGATCTACCCGTGCACCGACGACCGCCAGACGCGGCCGTCGATGGTCGATAACGCAAGCGGCTACTTCTTATCGGCCGCCGACATGGCCTGGTTCTGGGACGGCTTCGTGCCGGCCGAACACCGCGACAATCCCTATGCGGTACCGGCTCGAGTCGACGACCTCACCGGGCTGGCCCCAGCCCACATCCAGACGGCCGAGTACGACCCATTACGCGACGAAGGTGAAGAATGGGCGGCACGGTTGACCGCTGCCGGGACCCCCGCGACGCTCACCCGTTTCGACGGCGCAGTGCACGGTTTCATCGCCCGCTGGGAGCAGATGGCAGGCGCCCTCGCTGCCCACGACGAATTCGCCGAGGTCGTGAAACCGAACCTCTGACCCAAGTCCGCGACCTCGAGTGGCGATCATCGGCGAAGCGACGCCGCTGGCCAGGCACACTGGTCACCGCATGACCGATCCCATCGCCACACTCTCGCAGCTCCTCGAACCTCTCTTCACCGAAATGAACGGTGGTGATCCGGCCGATCCGGTCGTCCGCCCTTCTGACCGCGCTGATGCGCAGGTCAACGGTGCCCTGGCCCTCGCCAAAAAGGTTGGCGCGAATCCGCGCGATCTAGCAGAGAGCGTCACCCAGTCCGACGTGCTGACCGGCGTGGCCAGCTCACTCGAAGTCGCAGGCCCTGGCTTCATCAACGTCGAGTTCTCACAGTCGTTTCTCGAATCACAACTGGCCGAGATCGTCAACGACGACCGTCTCGGCGTGGCACCGGCGACCGACCTGAAGACCGTGGTCGTCGACTACTCGGCGCCAAATGTGGCCAAGGAAATGCACGTAGGTCACCTCCGCTCGACGGTCATTGGCGACTCACTCGTGCGGATGATGGAGTTCATGGGTCATGAGGTGATCCGCGAGAACCACATCGGCGACTGGGGGCGCCCGTTCGGCATGCTCATCGAGCACCTGCTCGATCTTGGCGAAGACGTGGCCTCCAGCGGCCTGTCGCAGGGTGACCTGGACGGCTTCTACAAGGAAGCGAACGCCAAGTTCACGGACTCTGAGCCGTTCCAGCAGCGCGCTCGACAACGGGTTGTGCTGCTGCAAGGTGGCGACGAGGAGACCCTGATCCTGTGGCGCCGACTGGTCGACATGTCGAACGAATACTTCAACAGCGTGTACTCGACGCTCGGTGTGCTGTTGACTGATGACGACCTTGCCGGCGAGAGTCGCTACCAGCCGTTGATGGAAGGTGTCTACCAGCGCCTGGACGACGCTGGTCTGCTCACCGAAGACGACGGTGCAATGGTGGTGTACCCCGACGGATTCAAGAACCGCGACGGCGACCCGCTGCCCATGATCACCAAGTCACGGACAGGCGCATTCATGTACGCCACCAGCGACCTGGCCTGCATCGTCGACCGGGTCGAACGGCTGGGGGCGGACCTGATGCTCTACGTGATCGGCACCCCGCAGGCCAACCACCTGCAAATGGTCTTCTCTGTTTGCACCAAGGCCGGGTGGCTGGCAGAACCGACCGAGGCAGTGCACGTCGGCTTCGGCAACGTGCTCGGCGCCGACGGCAAGATGATGCGCAGCCGGGCTGGTGATTCGGTGAAATTGTCTGACCTGCTCGACGAGTCGATTGAGCGAGCCGAGGCTGCGATCGCAGAGAAGAACCCTGAGCTAGCCGCCGAAGAGCGCGCCAAGGTGGCCGAGATGGTGGGCATCGGCGCGCTGAAATACTTCGACCTGTCGACCGACCGGATCAAGGACTACCAGTTCGACTGGGACCGGATGCTGGCATTCGAAGGCAGCACCGGGCCCTATCTCCAGTACGCCCACGCTCGGATCTGTTCGGTGTTCCGTCGTGCCGGCATCGAACGTGCGTCGGTCCGTCAGATTCCCATCGCGCTCGTCGAACCGCAGGAGCGCGCGCTGGCGCTACGGCTGCTCGCCTATCCGACAACCATCAAGGCCACCCTCGATACCTACTCACCGCACAAGCTCTGCACCTATGTGTACGAGCTGGCATCGGACTTCTCGTCGTTCTACCAAGAGTGCCCAATCCTGAAGTCCGAAGAGTCCGTCCGCGACAGCCGCCTGGCGCTCGCCGATCTCACCGCACGCGTCCTGGCTCACTCGCTTGACCTGCTTGGCATCGCAGCACCCGAAGAGATGTGAAACAGCGCACGCACCGGGACGTACAGACATGAGCGCCCGCCCCGGCCACCAGGATTTCGCACACCGACCGGTCATTGCATGCTCCTCGACCACTTCTCTAAGTCGATCGGACAGCACCACCGGCAGTCGGCGCCGTATTCCGCAAGGTGAGTAGGGTCCGGTCGCCCTCGCCCGATATCCACTTCTGCTCACTTGACGATGCAAGGATGGGGGTATGCACCCTCACTCGGAGCCTTCGGCTATGCAGCCAGTGCGCGACTTCGCTGGATACGCCGGCGATCCGCCTAAGGCGAACTGGCCGAACGGGGCCCGGCTGGCGCTGAACTTCGTGCTCAATGTCGAAGAGGGATCCGAGCCGTCGGTGCCCGATGGAGATGGATACACCGAGAACCGGCTGACCGATTCGTCCCTGCAGCTCGGGGAGACCCGCGATCTTGCCGCCGAGGGGCTCTTCGAATATGGAAGTCGAGCTGGGTTCTGGAGAATCCACCGCGAGTTTGAGCGTCGGGCGCTTCCCCTCACGATCTTTGCGTGCGCTCTGGCACTCGAGCGCAACCCGGCGATCACTGCCGCGATCAGCCAGGCCAATTACGACGTCTGCAGTCACGGCTACCGCTGGATCAACCATCGAGAACTCGACCCCGAAGCTGAACGGGAACAGATCCGCCTTGCTGTAGAAAGCTTCGAACGCACGCTCGGGTACCAGCCAGCTGGTTGGTATTGCCGCTATGGGCCCTCGGTCAATACACGCCGGCTAGTCGTCGAACACGGCGGTTTTCTCTATGACTCCGATGCGTACAACGACGATCTTCCCTACTGGACTTCGATCGGTGACACGGCCCATCTGGTTGTGCCGTATTCGCTCACGGTGAACGACGGCAAGCTGCTGACGATGACCGCTGCACAATGGGCCGAGTTCGTTACCGACGCAATCGACGTATTACTAGCCGAGGGTGAGGATCGGCCAAAGATGATGTCGATCGGGCTGCACTGTCGCATCGTGGGCCAGCCCGCCCGCTTTGCGGGCCTGACCCGAGTGCTCGACCATGTAGCTGGCTGTCCTGACATCTGGGTTGCGCCGCGGCTCGCTATCGCCCAGCACTGGGCGACGGCACATCCGGCTGCTGGGTCGACCTTGAACGGTGACGCGTGAAGCTGGTCGCAGAACCCATCACCGCGGCTGCATTCGAGCCGTTTGGTGATGTCATCACGGCGCCACAGACGTACGGTCGCCAGACTTTCACTGACGGACTAGCCCACGATGCCCGGCCATTTGTGCTCTCGACCACCCACACCAAGTCGAGCGAGATGCCACTGAGCATCGACAAGCTTGAGCGACATACTCATTCCAGCCAGACATTTCTTCCTCTCGACGCGAAACGATGGCTCGTCGTGGTTTCAACCACGAGCGAATCCAGCTCACTGCGCGCCTTCGTCGTGCCCGGCACGACCGGGGTCACGATCGGCCAGGGCATCTGGCACTACTCGCTTACCGCACTCGACAGCGATGCCAGCTTCGCCGTGATCATGTGGAAGAACGGCACGCCCGACGACACCGAGTGGGCAACGATCACGCCCGTCATCATCGAAACCGTGCCCGCATCATCGACATGAGAGCGGGATCCGCTCGCCGAGGTGCCTGGCTACGTACTCGTCTCGGCCAGCACCGAACCTGCTGAGGACATAGACCAGCACCAACTCGTGTGTGGCTTATGTCGACTCAGATGAACGTGTGCGAAGTAGAGGAGCGACTCTTTGAACCGAGCACGGCGACGACGTGATCATTGCGCTGGCAGGAAAATCTGTGGTGCATCTGGTTCCATCTGAGACTGCCGTGAAGCCAGAACTGGGTTTCGTATCGTTTCAGATTCCCGACGCAATGTCTGGAGCGCCCGACGAGCTGGGTTGGTCATCACCTTGCAGCCAGGGCGCCCGAAATAATTCACTCGTTTGCATCGGGTGTGCGATGAGCGCCACGCTAGGGGCGTGAATACGTCTTCTCATCTGCTGGACCTACGACTTGGTGATCTTCCCGCACGAGCGGCCCTGCAGTGGGGAAGCGAGCAGGCCGTCCATTTCATAGAACCCAATGGGACCATCCAGTCCGAGACATATACCGAATTTGCCGACAACGTCGATCGGGTTGCTAAGGGGCTTCTGGCCATAGGCGTGGAGTCTGGCGATCATGTCGGCGTGTGGATGACCAATCGCCCCGAGTGGCTGCACGTGATGTACGCCGTGGGCAAGGTGGGCGGCTGCCTGGTGCCCTTGAACACTCGTTACCGCTCCGACGATATGGCCTTCACCGTCGTCAACGCCGAGTGCGCCCATCTGATCACGATCGATCAGTCAGGGCCGATCGACTATCGAGCGCTGCTGGCCGAAGCTCGTGCCGAAATCGAAGCGGCCGGTCACCTTCGCAACATCGTGATGATGGGCGAGCAGCTCGGTGGCAGCACATCGTGGGAACAGATGCTGGACGCGGGCCAGGCTGTTACCGATGCAGCACTCGCTGATCGGGCGGCCTCTGTGGACCCGGACCAGCTCATGATGCTGGCGTACACGTCGGGCACCACCGGCTTGCCCAAGGGTGTCATGCACTCGCATCGGCCGATCCTGAACATCCGCGAACGAGCCCAGATACTTGGCCACACGAAGAACGATGTGCACCTGAATTATCTGCCGCTGTTCCATATCTACGCGCTGTCTGAGATAGCGGTGACGGCGGTGTTGACCGGCGGAAGCCAGGTTCTCTTCGAGAACTTCGATGCCGATGCCACTCTCGACGCTGTCGATGAGTTCGGCGGCACAGTTCTGCATGGCTTCGATAGCCATTGGAACGATCAGCTCGCAGCCCAAGCCACCAAGTCTCGTGACCTGGGTTCGCTCCGGGTTGGGAGCCTGCCCGCCGGCATGGGATCGACCGTGCCGATCGCTCGCCGCAGCCAGGATATCTGTCCGACCATCAGTGGTTTTGGCATGAGCGAGTGCTGGTCCTTCATCTGTGTGTCGCACCCCAGCCACACGCTGGAACAACGCACCGAGGCGTCTGGGTATCCCATGGACGGCGTCGAGATCGAGATCCGCGACCCCGAGACAGGTGTGGTCATCCACGACAACACCCCCGGCCAGTTTTTCATCCGCAACTTCACGGTCACGTCTGGTTACTGGGCAAACCCGCAGGCGACAGCCGAGACGATTGTCGACGGCTGGCTCGACACTGGCGATATGGCGTGCCTTCGGCCCGATGGGCATGTGGTGTTCATGGGTCGCTATAAGGACATGCTCAAAGTCGGTGGCGAGAACATGTCGCCAGCCGAGGTCGAGGGTTACCTGCTCGAGGTCGACGGTGTAGCCGAAGTCGCCGTCGTGGCCTACCCCGACGAACGGCTCGGCGAGGTGCCGGTCGCCTATGTGGTGCGAAGTAAGGACGTGACCGGCGAGCTCGTGGATGAGGACGGCCTGATCGAACCGCTGCGCGGCCGGATTGCGAGCTACAAGATTCCTCGCGCCGTGCTCTTCGTCGACGAGCTTCCCATGACCCCGTCTGGCAAGATCCGCAAGATCGAACTACGAGCCAACGCCCTCAAGGACCTGGCCGACCGCTAGAGAACGCCTGCTCGGTTGCGATGTCTTAGGCGGCAGCGAGCGAGGCGGGAAGTGCCGCGCCCATCATGTCTTCGAAATTGCTCGCATAGAAGCGATGGCGAACATCTTCGGACGCGTCGCCCAGGCTGCGTTCGAAGCGTTCAACCGGGCGCCGGCCGCCTTCGACATGGGGGTAGTCGGTCGAGAACATGCAGATGTCAGGCCCGATGTTGTCGACGATCCATCCGACGTCCTCGGTCGGGTACGGCGTAGCCCGGATCTGGCGCTGCACATAGTCGCTTGGGCGCATCGACAAGTTCTGAAGCCGTTCTTCGTGACGGCTGAATGCGTCGAAGGCTGACTCCATCTGCTTCATCCAACTCGGTAGCCAGATGGCGCCGAGTTCGACGACGCCGATCTTTAGATCACTGAAACGTTCGAGCACACCATCGAAGATCATGGTGGCGAGTGTCTGTTGCGGTGCTCGGGGGATGCCCATGTAGTCGACCGAGCGGAAGTTCTCGTCGCCGCCATGGAAGTCCGGAGGAATGGGCAGGCCGTTGTTGAAGTAGGCCGGGTCAATGATCTCGCCGGTTCCGCCGACATGGAAAGTAACGGGTACGCCTGCCTCCTGTGCCATCGCCCAGACGGGGTCGAGGCTGTGATGGCTGGGGGAGTGGCCGGCTGGGCAACCAGACGCTACGAGTAGGGCAGCTGCACCCTGGTCCAAACATTCTTGGGCCATGGCCTTGGCCCGGTCGAAGTCGGCGAGTGGCACGTAGCAGGTGGGCAACATTCGCTCGTCGACACTGCAGAAGTCGATCATGCCCCGGTTGTGGGCACGAGCAGCTCCATACGCTAGATCGAGGTCTCCGGCGTGCTCCCACCGGTGCAATCGGCCGTTCTGGAAGGTGTTGAACACCAACTGGCTCGCAACACCGATCATGTCGATGGCGCGTGGGCGATCTTCCTTGATGAATGACCCGGTGGCATCGAAGTTCTTACGCATCATGATCTCGGCAGCCTCAGCGGCTTGATACTCGTCAGAGCCTTGCTGCTCGGTGGCCTGGTCGAGCGCATCGTCGACGCTGGCATCGTCGTCGCTGGCGATGCCGAGCAGGTGCAACTCGTTAGCGTCGTCGGCGGGTTTGATCAGTTCACGAATCGCCGGGTCGGCGTAGTCGTACAGCCACCGAGCGGTCTCCATGATGTGGGAATCAGCGTCGTGAACCAAGCGTCCTTCGATGTAAGCCATGCCTCAACCGTACTTACCGCATCGCTAGCAAAGGAAACTTTCCGCATCGCCGGCAAAGGAAACAGAAGCTGCACGGTGCTGCTCGCCGGTGTCGCACTCCAGCCGGGATTGATACGCACCGCTACTGGTTTGGCTAACCCGTATCGAGCAACGCAGCGCCATGTAAGCAAGTGTTCGCGACGAATCGCTCGTTCTTGAACGGGTCACCCATTGCCGCGTTCCACCTGACCCTCGGGCCGGCTGATCCTCGCGCCACTGCGCAGGCTCACGGCTTCGAATGCCGTAGGGGAAGTAACCGAGCAGTAGCGTCGCTGCCGATGAAGACACCAACGCAGTCGTGGGATGAACGACAACCCGTGGCTATGCGAATTCTGCCAGACAAGGTCCATTACGCCTGGTGGATCGTTGCCGGGTCGGCCGCGCTGATGTTCGTCACGATCGGCGTCGGCTACTACGGCCTGGCGGTGTTCCTGCGGCCGCTGCAAGAAGAGAACGGGTGGTCGAACGCAATCGTGTCTGGCGCCACGGGCTGGTTCTTCGTGCTGGGCGGGATTACTGGGTTTGTTATCGGCCCTGGCGTCGATCGCCACGGACCTCTGCGCTACATCAACGCTGGCGTTGTGCTGATGGCAGTGTCGGTTGGCTCGCTCATGTTCATCAGCGAAGTCTGGCACCTCTACCTGGCCTACACAGGGCAGGCATTGGCCTATGGCCTGGCGGGCGCTGTGGCAATCAATGCGCTGATGTCACGGTGGTTCGTGACCCGCCGAGCGTGGGCGATGAGCATTACCTTTACCGGCATCAGCCTGGGGGGCATGGTGCTTGCACCGGTGGGTACATGGCTGATCGAGCGAGGCGGCGTCGAGCTCGCAGCGCCAATCCTGGCGGCACTCGTTGCGGTGGTGGCACTTCCCATGTCGCTGTTCGTGCTGGTTGGCGATCCCGCTTCGGTGGGGTTGGGCGTCGACGCCGACGCGCCAGACGCCTCAGTGCAGAATGTGGCATTAAGCGATGAGGTCCAGCTCCGCTCCTGGACGCGGGCCGAGGCTATGCGCACCTCATCGTTCTGGGCGATCTCGATCGCCTTCGTGATCGTGCTGCTGGCTCAGACCGGATTCCTGGTTCATCAGATCGCCTTCCTCGAAGATCGGCTGGGCTCACGTAATGCTGCCGCCTTGGCGCTAAGCACTACTGCGTTCGGGTCGATCGTTGCGCGCCTAGTCGTTGGCCGCTTTGCCGACGGGATGGACAAGCGGCTGCTGACGGTCACGATCATCATCATCCAAGGACTTGCCGTGCTGGGTGCAACGCTGATCGACAATCGCATCACCACTTATGTGTTCGTGCTGATCGTCGGGTTCACGATAGGCAACGTCTACATGCTGCAAACCTTGATTACTGCCGAGATCTTCGGGCTTGTCTCGTTGGGCGCTGTGCTCGGAACCATGACCTTGATGAGCCAGATCGGCAGCGGCCTCGGCCCGTTCCTGGTCGGCTGGGCCGAAGACATGACCGACTCCTATCGCACCCCGTTCATGGTCACCGGTCTGGCAACCATCGCCGCCGCTCTGCTGATTTTGCTCGCCCGTCCCATCCCTTCCGATCCGGCACCCCCCGACGCAAATTAGGAGCGTTGCCTGCGACTATCGCGGGTAACGCTCCTAATTTGCTATGGGAGCGGGATGGCTGGCAGCTGAGCGGGATGCGTGGCATCTGACGATGAGATGCTGGCGCCGGATGGTTTGTTATCGGCTAGACACAACAACAACAATTGTTGTGATGCATCTGCAGGAGGAAGCAAACATGAGTCTTGAGCTGTTCGACGTCACCGGTGATGCGGCTGTGGTGACTGGCGCAGGCCGCAGCATTGGCGAAGGCATCGCTAAGGTGCTGGCCGGCCAAGTAATCGTTGTCGACGGAGGCCTCTAGTGCGCGTCACCGGGTTATGCGGCGGTATCGGCGCAGGTAAGTCAACAGTGGCGTCGCTGTTCGCCGAACACGACGCGCTGATCATCGACGTAGACCAGATCGGCCGACAGGTCATAGAACCTGGAGGCCGAGCGTTCGATGACGTGGTTGCGCTCTTCGGCCAGGACATTCTGACAACAGACGATGCCGGTATCGCCGTGATTGACCGGGCCAAGTTGGCGCCCATTGTGTTTGGCGATCCGGCGGAACTCGAACGTCTCGAAGCAGTCAGCCATCCCGCGATCAACGCTGAGCTTGACGACTGTTTAGTGGCAGCTGCTGCTGCGGGACACGCATGGGTTGTGCTCGACATGGCAGTGCTGGTCGAGTCCCAACTAGGGCAGGGTCTGCCATCAGGCCATAGCTATGACACCGTCGTAGTTGTCGAAGCGTCTGAGCTAGTTCGGATCGAACGCCTTGAGAAGACTCGGGGGATGGACCCCGCTGACGCGGCAGCCCGAATAGCTTCGCAGACCAATGATGAGACCCGTCGAGACGTCGCAGACATCGTCATGACCAATAACGGTGATCTCGAGGAGCTGACTGCAGCGGTGGCCGCGATCGTGCCGACCCTGTCTCGCTAACAGCAAGAGGAACGGCGACCAGACACGGTCCAATGCGTCGATCTATTTGCTGTTGCTGGCGATGAAGTCGACGATTTGGCTGTTGATCAATTCGGCATCATGGTCAAGCGTTGCCACATGGAAACTCTTAGTCAGATGAACCACCGTGGCCGTGGTGTTCACCTGCGCGGCAATGTAACTCGCTGTCTCGGGCGGCACGACGTGATCCTGGTCGCTGACCATTATCAGCGTGGGGCACGTGATGGCCCCAAGATCAAAGTTGTTGACCGCTTCGACGAGCGACAGCAGCGGAGCTAAGGGTGTTTCGTCATACGCGAGTTCTACAACGTCGGGCTTCGCGATGTCATTGCCGATGGCATCGATGGTGACCTGGCCGGCCTCGACGACCGCTGCCAATGCCGCAGTGCGTTCGGCGCTCGGCTCACCGGCAGAGTTGACGATCGCGATGCCAGCAATTGCCTCGTGGCGCGACGCCAGCCACAGAGTGAGCGCTCCTCCCATCGACAAGCCAGTCTCGAAGACTCGCTCACAGCGCGACGCTAAGTCCAGATACACCTGTTCGACATGGGCAGACCAGTCCGCCCAGCTTGTGGTCAACATGTCCTCGACGCTGGTGCCATGGCCAGGCAGGCGAGGCATCTCAACGGTGTGACCCGAGTCGATACAGGCTTGGGCGATCGGGTCCATCGACTGGGGCGAACCAGTGAACCCATGGATCACCAGCACGCCAGTGGGCCCACCGTTATGCGAGAGCGGTTCGGCACCAGGCAGTATGTCTAGGTCGGTCATGAGGTAGCTCCGGTTTCAAGATTGGCGCGAACATCATCGGCGTTCTTATCGCCGGCGTTGGGTCGCACGAACGTCTGTGGGGGTGGCGCGGTCACACCACGTAACGGTCTGCGACGAACTGTTTGGCCAACGATGTCATGTCGCTCAGCCTAGGTGGCGCAGCCGGAGTGGTGAATTCGGGAGAGCGTGAAACCCCAAAGGTAGACCTGCTCGGTGGCGGCAGCACGTTGCGCTGCCGCCACCGAGTTGTGCCGTACCAACGTGACTGTCGCTGGCAGGTTTCTGGGCGCCGCCCTAAGAACTTGTCGATGTCATTGAACACCACCGTTGTTACAGCTGCGCATCACTTGGAAATGCCCTCTGACGCAACGCTCAGATGGCTGGGCTGCGTACTTCCTCCGGTACACAACGCAGGTTTCTGACGTGTTTAGGAGTGACAGAGCGCCAAGCCCGGGTTGTCGAGCTATAAGAACTCGCTAGGTGCAGGGTTTGCCCATGCTCAGGGCACACATAGGGCAACACGGCAGTTCGGCCGCACCCGGACGAGGGCCGGGAAGTTGTAGCCCACACAAGGTGACAAGGATGCCGCCCTCGATTGGTTCGTGTCGATCACCAACTCGCGCATGGTGATGGACGCGGTCCTCGGCATGGGTGTCGGCCTCGGCGGGCGTTGTCTGCGGAGTCGTGCGGGACATCGATGCAACGCTAGACACCTCAAGGTTGCAAGTGTCAAGCGTTGCATCGACCGATTGCTGTGTCGGGTTGATCGCGTCCTGTTTCGCGGTAAGACTGCGTGCCGTGGACGACAACCACAATGCTGATGATGAGCTGGCCGCCGACATCGTGTGCACCGCTATCGACAATGACTGGGGTGACGACCGCCCCAATATGCTGATGCACCCGCCGTGCCAATGCCAACGCTGCGCACCCGACTCGCCGTCGTTGTCAGCCGATGATGGGTCATGGTTGTTGGTCCCCGGGCAACGCCAACGGCTGCGCGTCGAACCAGCCGAGCTTGGCGAAACCGGCCGGAACATTTTGGGCTGACATCGTTGCGTCCTTTTGTGTATGAGAGCGTCCGACTGCACAGGTAGATTTGTCTGCGATGAGTGACGTGGTTATTGAAACGGTGGGTTTGAAACGCTCGTTCGGCGATGTTCTCGCAGTGAAGAGCGTCGATCTACAGGTGCAAGCCGGCGAGATCTACGGTTTTCTGGGCCCGAACGGTGCCGGCAAGTCGACGGTGGTCAAGATGCTGATCACATTGCTACAGCCAACCGGCGGCCGGGCGACTGTGCTTGGTCACGATGTCATATCGGGCGCATCGAAGATTCGGCTCCGTATTGGTGCGGCGTTGCAAGACGCGTCGCTCGACGAAAAGCAGAGTGGGCGAGAGATCTTGCGGCTACAAGGCGCGCTGTACGGCTTGACCCGCAAAGAAACCGACGTTCGCATCGAAGAACTCAGCTCGCTGATCGATGTCGAAGCAATCGACCGTTGGGCCGGCACCTATTCGGGTGGCATGCGTCGCCGGCTTGATCTGGCAGCGTCGCTGATGCACAGCCCTGATCTGCTCTTCCTCGATGAACCGACCACAGGCCTTGACCCGCAGAGCCGAGTTCAGGTTTGGGACGAGGTTCGTGCACTCAATAAGGAACTGGGCACGACGATCTTTCTGACCACGCAGTATCTCGAAGAAGCCGACGAGCTCGCCGATCGGGTAGGCATTATCAACGATGGACTGATTGTTGGCGAGGGCACACCCGACGCGCTCAAACGTTCCATCGGCGCCGACGTCATCCAGATCAGTGTCGATGACAACGATGCAGCGATGGCTGCACTCCAGGTGCTGCCAGAGGTTGACAAGGTCGAAGTTGGCCCACGAGCATTGCTGATCTCGGTCAACGATGGGGCAGCAGCCGTATCGCCAGTGGTGATTGCACTTGATGGCGCAGGCGTCAAGGTCGGCGACCTGACGCTGCGCACGCCCACCCTCGACGACGTATTCCTCGAACTCACTGGCGATCGAATCGAGGTCGCACGATGACCGCCGCCGAAACGCCACGGGCCGCTGCGGCCAGGTCCAACGTGCAGGCTCGCCCATCCGGCTTCATGCGTGATTTGTGGACCATCGCCAAACGGGCCATACGCGCCATCCCGCGTGAACCCGAAGCCTTCTTGCCTGCGCTCTTTATCCCCGCGTTCTTCTTCATAGTGAACATTGGTGCGCTGCAGGACCTGACCGAAGCGATTCCTGGGGCTACCAACTTCAGTTACAAGAACTTCCAGCTCCCAACGGCAATCATCTTCGCGGTGACCGGCATCAGCCGCGCAACCGCATTGGTGACCGACATCCAGACCGGCTACTTCGATCGGCTGTTGCTCAGCCCGGTGCGGCGTTTACCGTTACTTCTGGGCCTCATGGTGTCGGACTTCATGCTGGTCATTGCGCTGTGTATACCGGTGCTGATCCTGGGTGTGATTGTTGGCGTATCGTTCGGAACCGGGGTGCTTGGGATACTGCTCTTCATCCTGATCGGCGCCTTGTGGGGCTTGGCCTTCACCGGCTTCCCCTATGCGATCGCTTTGAAGACAGCGAATCCTGGCGCGGTCGCGTCAAGCTTTCTATTGTTCTTCCCGTTCGCGTTCTTGACCTCGTCGACGGTGCCGCTCGAGAATCTGACGCCGTGGATGCGAGCGATCGCCCGATTCAACCCGATCACTTATGTGCTCGAAGGTATGCGGAGCCTATTGTCGGAGGGATGGCAGTGGTCCGAGATCGGTAAGGCACTGTTGGCGATTGTCATCCTGGGCACCATCAGCCAGACGATGGCGATGATGGCGCTACGCGGCCGACTCGCTCAGAACTGACCGACACGGCAGGCCTGATTTGGAGTCAGCCTTCGAACGAGGCTTTGAGCTTGGCGAGTGTGATGGCCATACCGTCGGCAACCATCTCGACTCGGCCCTGCACTCGTTCTTCGGGTGCATCGACAAGTGATCCCGGCAGTTGTGTCATCTTCCAGGTTTCGGTCACCTGCGTGCCCTGATCGGTCGCTTCTAGGTGATAACCCCATTCGGCCACAGGGTTATCTAATGCTCCGACGGTGAAGCAAAACGCATTACCTGGATCACAGCGCACGACCTCGGCGACGGCACTCCATGTGCGGTCACCTATTGCGTTGTTGCCTTCGAAGCGGTCACCCACGTTGGTGCCGTCGCCGACGATCCAGCTTCCGCCCTTGTTCTCGGGGCTCCATTCGCCCATTCGTTCAAGGTTGCTGACCATGTTGTACACCTCAACAGGTGTGGCTGCGATTTCGACAATTTCTGCGTGATCCCAAGACATGAGCGCACGGTATTGCCTGCAACGTCTAACTCCAAGCCGGTAGGCGTCAACCGCGTAATGGACTACCGGCAAGAAAGCCCGACCGGGCTGGGCCCCGACGTTATTCCCGTTCCTTGGCCGACTGCGACAAGATGCCGTGAGGTCGCTGCCAAGGTGCGCGTTCGAACGCCTGCTGGTGAAGAGCTTGACGGCGGTTGAGGCCACTTCTACGCGTTGAGCATGGAGATTCCGCCGTCGATTGGGATGGTTACACCATTGATATACGCGCCAGCCCGACTTGCCAACCAGATAACGGTGCCAGCGACATCTTCGGGTGTGCCGATGCGACCGCGAGGGTTGGTGCGCTCGATCGAGGCTCGAATCTTTTCGTCTTCGAGCATGTACGCCATCATCTGCGACTCGAACGGTCCAGGCGCGATGCAGTTCACGGTGATGTTGCGACCGGTCAAGAACTTGGCCATGTGGCGGGCCAGCATGTGGATACCAGCCTTCGACGCGGAGTATGAGAAGTTGTCGCCAACCGGCACGCGTATGCCGTCAATCGAGCCGGTCATGATGACTCGCCCGGGATCGTCGCTGGTCGCGGCAGCTGTGAGCGGCTCCAACAATGCTTGGGTGAGCATGTAGGGCGCCTTGACGTTGATGTCCATCACCTTGTCAAAGCCGATCTCGGGGAACTCGCCCATGGGGGCACCCCACGCAGCGCCAGCATTGTTGACCAGGATGTCGAGTTGGTCTTCACGTTCTCTGAACGCACCAACAAAAGCGGCCAGACCCTCGGCAGAAGACATGTCGGCCGGAATCGAGATGCACTCGCCAATGGCGCTCAATCGCTCGGCAGTTGCATCGCAGGCGTCGGCCTTACGGGCGGTGATATAGGTGCGAACGCCGTTCGTGACCAAACCCTCGGCGATCATCTCGCCGATACCCCGGGACCCACCGGTCACGATCGCAACCTTGCCGGCAACACCAAACAGCTTCGTCAAATCCATGGTCTGAAACTACTCGCAACGCTTGGCGCTCTTACATCTTCTACCACCCAGGTCAGTGGCGCCGGGGCTGGCAGGATGGCTAAGGGGACGCGAGACTGGGGTATGGCCTTTGCTATCTCACTCGGCGAATTACCGCCAGAGGGATTGCAGCCCCAGACATTCGATGACTTCTATGCCGCACCTGCGAGCCAGGTGGCGAGTGCATCGAGCCTGGCCTGCAACCGCGGCACATCATTCTTGGCCCATCACCTTTCCGCACAGGCGATCGGTATCTGGCCGTCCTCGAGACGGTTCCGGTGGTGAAGGACTTCCTTGCGCCTCGTATCGCCATCTCCACCAATTTGACCGAGTGGTCCGTGCGCCAGATCGAAGTAGATGAGCCATTACCTATCGACGGGCTTCGGCGCGACTACAACCGCGGTCGGCGACGATGAGCTCGTGCTCAGCGGCACACAGCTCACCGGCGGATCGATCATGATCCCACTCGAAGACGGAAGACGAGTAAAGAAGACCGTCCGGGTCAGCGACGTGTTCACTTTGCGAGACGACATCGTTTGCGACGTGATCGAGTGGGTCCTGGTTTCGTTTGCTGAGCGTCGGAGAGAGGCGCCTGTGGCGTTTCCAGGTTCTATGGTGACACCATGGCCGAAGATTCGACTGAACCCAATGCAACGATGCTGGCGATCCGGTTCGATCATCCGATGAAGGCACAAGAGTGCCTGCTGGCGATGGTGCGAATTGCAGGCCAAAACGTCATTCGTATCGAGGACGCTGCCATCGTCGACAAGGACAGCAACGGCAAGATCAGGCTTCGCCAGAGCAAGGACATCAACGCCGGACAGGGCGCGACCTCGGGTGGCTTCTATGGCAGCCTGATCGGCATCATTGGCGGACCCATCGGCATGCTCGCCGGCGGGGCGCTGGGCGCAGCCGCTGGGGGCCTGTGGGGCAAGCTTCGCGACATCGGTATCGACGATGACCATATGAAGGACATGGGCGAGAGAATCTTGCCCGGCGAGAACCTGCTGTTCCTGCTACTGCACGACATCAATCGGCCCCTGTTCTTCCGCGAGATGAAGCGCTTCGACGGCATGCTCTTCGAGTCGACAGCCGACGATGCATTCGACAACGACATCGAAGTCTGCCTAGCTGTTGGCCTCTAAGCCGCGGTGCTCTTCCGCATCCGGCTTGGGCAGCAAAAGTGTTGGGGCGACGAGAGCGAGTGTTTACGTGTTTTGGTCACCCCACTGTTGGTGACCCCACTGTTGCCTGACTAGCGGGTCGGTGGTTGGCCAGTTCGCACGAAGTCGATTGCTTCGCGGGCCCCTAAGGTGACGAACCGTTCGGCCCGAGGTGCGGCAAGGAAACGAGCAGCGGCAGCGAGTGGCAACAACGAACCGGTGGCCTGGGCTTCGTCGCGAGCAGCCACAGCGGTCTTGACCAG
>Ga0307985_10000757_pt1 | contig 18521 bp, 28 predicted proteins | sample EllFjometageno80_FD_203155 | JGI IMG/M metagenome (GOLD analysis project Ga0307985, IMG submission 203155) | Marine microbial communities from Ellis Fjord, Antarctic Ocean - #80 | ecosystem: Environmental > Aquatic > Marine > Unclassified | place: Southern Ocean | collected 2014-10-09 | reverse complement strand
GCTACTAGAGGAATTAAGTCAAAATATGTTGTAAAAAATAGACATAAATACATCGGTAAAAATATAGATAGTATTATTTTAAGATCAAGCTGGGAAAGTTTGTATATACGACACTTAGATTATTCAAAATCCATACTTGAATTTTCAAGTGAATGTGTTATTATTCCGTATATATGTCCCACTGACGGAAAAAGACATAAATATTATATGGATTTCTTTGTTAAATCAATAGATGCTGAAGGTAATATTAGCAGATCACTCGTTGAAATAAAACCAAATAAAGAAAGAAGTCGTCCCAGAAATAACAAAAATAAAAAAAGACATTTAACTGAAACAATGACATATGTAAAAAACCAAGCTAAATGGGCAGCTGCAGAATTATATGCACATACTCGCGGATGGAACTTTTACGTTCTTGATGAATATTCACTTGGAATAAAAAAGAAGAAATAAATGGCAAAAATTAGCGTACAACTTGTAAAAGATATAAATGATAAACATCTAAAAGTTTTAAACAAGCTTATTAAAAAAAAATTCCCAGCTGATATAAAAACTGATAGACAAAAGCAGGAGTATGTTGTTTCTAATGTTCTTAGAAAATATAAAACATTAACTTCTGATTTAGTTGACGACATAGGCAAGTTAAAAAACAAACCTATCAGAAGAAATGATATTATTGAAAAAATACGTAAAAAAGATACACATAATAGATATGTTCGTGCCAAAATAATGCAACAAGATTTAGGTAAAATGTATACTTTTGGGTATATTCCTAAAAACCGAGCAACTATGCCTTATTATGATATAACACCATTAGTAATTCCAATTGAATTATATAGTAACGGTTTTGCTGGTATCAATTTACATTATATAAAACCGGTGCTTAGGCTTTTTATACTTGAGAATTTTCATAATTTTACCACTGGTAAAGGCGATTCAATAAGATTTAAATTGTCCTGGCAGAGGTTAATGTCATCTAAACTTTTAAAAGTTTCTGCAGCTGCATACAAACGATACTTGTATAGTCATGTTGCTACAAAAATAATAGAAATACCAGAAATTGATTGGTATATTTTACCATTATTACCATCTACTAAGTTTATTGGTGAAACTGAAAAGCGAGTGTACATTGATACATTTAACAAATCAAAATAATATTATAAATATACTAAACGTAGTAAGGAATATTAATTAATGAGTTTATCTGATTATATAAAAAACATTATACCAACTGTTGAAAAAAAAGTAAACAATGCTTTAGTTGAAAGTTTACCTGGCGAATTTACAACAGCTTTAACATCTGAAAAAACTAAAAGCCAATCCAATAACCCAATAGATAAATTGAAGTCTATTGTTGGTAATGCTGGATTTGCATCAGGTGCCAGATTTAAAGTTAAGTTTTTTCCGCCAGTAAAATTAAGTGCTGGGGCTAATGCCGTTACAATTGATTTAGTATCAACATATTGCAGCACTACGTCTATTCCAGCTATTACATATTTGACATACGATTATAGCTCAAAGGGAGCATCAATTAAAATACCGTATCAAAAAATGTTTGCTGATTTTACAACGACGCATAACAATGATGATCGCGGCATTATTAGAAACTTTTTTATGGAATGGCAAAAACTAATATCTGATCCTTTAACTAATGATTTAAATTATTTAGAAGAATACATTGGAACAATAGTGGTAGAACAATACGACAAAACATATATAGATAATGGTTCTAGTAAAAATGGCTTGGTTGCAACATATGTATTAGAAAGAGTATATCCATCATCAATTGGGGTTTTACCTTTTTCATATGAAGCTAATGATGCATTACAAGTGTTTGATATAACATGGGCATATAATAATGTCCAATTAACAAGAAAGTATGAGGATTAATAATGGCTTTACCTAAAATTGCAATAAGCACATATAATTGTGTTTTACCAAATAGCAAGACAAAAATTGAATATCGCGGATTTAAAGTATCAGAAGAGAAAATATTACTACTAGCAGCAGCAGAAACAGGTGGAGATTTTAAATCTATTTACACGCAAATAAATAATGTTTTAGCTGCTTGTGTTATTGATTCCAGTATTGATTTATCTGAATTATCAAATACTGATTTTGAATACTTATTTTTAAAAATAAAATCAGCTGCTAAAGGATCTGTTGAAGAATTAAAATATAAATGTAATATTAAATCTTCTGAAGATAAAGTTTGTAATACAACAATGCAGTTTAGTGTTGATTTTGATAAAGTTGAGTTATCTGGTGACATGCCAGAAACATTAATTAAAATTCAAGAAGATTTTGAAATTGAATTAAAAATACCTAACATAAAAAACATAATGGAAATGCATGGTGCTGATTTAAATGAGTTTGAAATGATAGCGTGTTCAATCAAATCAGTTAAATATGACGGAACATTATCTACTGAATTTACTTTACAGGAAGCTTTAGAGCTTGTTGAAAATTTAACATCAGATCAATTAAAACCATTAGGCGATTTCTTTAAAAGTGTTCCTAAGCTTCAATATGTACATAGCATCGCATGTTCTGGTTGCGGTCACAAACATGAATTAAAGCTATCAGGATTAGAAAGTTTTTTCGCATAAGTTATGACTATAATATGACAATAAATTATTTCAAAATGAATTTTAATATTTTGAAATCTGATATTCTTGATTTATCTTTAACAGAGATTGAAAACATGTTACCATTTGAAAGAGAAATATATATAAACTTATTTGAAGAAGAAATAACCCGTATAAACAAAGAGAAATAAAATGGCCCAACAAAGCAGAGAAGAACTGGCAGCTGATAAAAAGGCTAAAGAATTACAAGAAACTTTAGAAAAACAATCGATCCAAATTAAAAAATTAGGTGATATTGCTTTAGCTGTAGGCATAAAAAACAAAGATGCCGCTGATAAGTTATTTGATATGGAACAAGCTAAAAATAAACTTACACTAGATTCATCTAAAGAATTGTCTAGTAGCTTATCCGGTTTGTTTAGTCAGGTTTCTTCTGGTAATGCTTTGGACCGGCTTTCTGCGAAAAACAGCTTAAAAACTCTTGAAGCAATCGCAGCAGGAGTAACAGACGAAAAAGATAAAGCTTCGATTGACGGTCAAATTGAAGAATTAAAAACTATGATTAATTCAGATAAAAAAATTGCTAGCACTATTACTGGTAGTGTTAGTAAAATTTTACCTGGGTTAACTGGGGTTATCGCTGGTTTAAGTTCAAGTAGTCCATTAATTGGTATGCTTGTTGGTAAAGGTACTGATTTAATAAAAGAATCTTTAGCTAAACGTAAAATAAGAAAGGAAGAAATGCAAGCACATGCTTTACGTATGGGTGAAGAATCTAAACTAGCAAAAATAAAAACTGAAGAAGAACCTGAAAGTTTAAAATCTCCAGATGCCGAACGCGTATTATCAAATGATATTGAAGATAATAGTACAAGCACAGTGATACAAAACAATGAAACTGCTATTGAAGATGATAACAGTTCCGATGTTGTTAAAATAAACGATAATAATATTTTAAAGTCATTAGCAGATATTGAAAAAGCTATTAAAATCCCAGCTATTAGCCAAGAAGATATGATCGAAGCTAAAAGAGCAGCAAAAGGTTCTGATCAATCAAGTACACCGTTACAAAATCAAGATGTACCAAAAACCGAAGGTATTTTTTCAGGGCTATTTAAAACTTTATCTGATTTCAAAGTAATGCTTTTTAGTATTGGTAGCATTGTCGGTAAATACATGTCAAAGTTTATAAAATTTCTACCTAACTTATTAAAGAAAATACCAATTATCGGCCCTATAATATCTGGAGCTATGGGAATATTTGGTAGTATTTCAAAGTTAAGTGACGATGCCACAGTAGCTGAAAAAATAGGTGCTGGTGTTAGAGGTTTAGTTAATGGAATATTAGATTTTTTTGTTGGTTTACCTATAATGTTAATTGATTTTATTGCTGGATCTGATATAGGGAGTGCTGTTACTGAAGGCGGTGGTTATTTAGAAGTAATAACTAATGCAGTAACTTCAGTATTTGATGGTGTTGTCAATTGGTTTAGTGGTATAATTAATACTATAGGAGATTTTGTTGCTGATTATTATAAAAATATTGGTAGATCAATTCTTTCGTTTTTTGGTGGTGATGAATTCGCCAATGGTTTAATAGACACTAAGGATGATATTAAAAAACAAAGAAAGGAACGTGATAATAAATTAGCAGGCGAACAAGAAGAAAAAGCTGCTCTTAGATTAGAGCAACAAGCTTTTAGAAAAGAACGTGACCGGGATCATTCAAAAGATAAAGAAAAATCAGATATTAATAAAAATGTAAGGCCTGATACATCCAGAACAACAGCTAAAATAAATGGTACTGAAAACAAAGGCACAAATTCTAATAATGTTGTTGTTTCAGCACCAGTTAGTAATATTAGCTCATCAGTTACAAATAAGGCCGAGAATATATCACGGCCTTCAATTGGTAATTCACTTAGAGCACAAGTACCACTAGGAGCTTAACTATCAGCCAGTGATTCAAACATTGCTAACGCATCGTCTGATTCACTGGTATCTAAACCTAAATCACTAGCACCAATACTTTTTTCTTCAATTGATTTTTTAACTTCTTTTTCAGCTGAAGGTCGATTAACACCCTTATCAACAGCACCAGTAACTCGTAAGAAATTCTTTTTGATATCTTCATAAGAATTAAATAATTTGTTATCAGTAAAAACACCCAAATCATACATTCCATTATACACTGCTTCTTGCTTTTCATCATCACCCGATGCGAATTCGCTTGGAGCCTTAAATGCAGAACGTTCATACGTTAATTGCTTATCTTTGATAAACATCTTGAAGTTAAAATCAGCACCTTCCCATAAATCAAAAGCATCAACTTTAGCATCGTCAGCAAACTCTGGATTTAATGCAGACTGAATCATTTTAAATACATAAGGTCCAGACTTAAAAATTTTATTAGTTCCAGTAACACCTTCTTGTGTATTATCATCAATGATATGAATATTGTAGAAATATTCTAATTGACGTTTGCGTGCTGAAGCAATTTTACGATTTGATTCAATTTCAGTTTGCCATAACTCTTTATTAGCATCACAGATAGGACAATCGTTACCATGTGTAGTTGGACAATTTTCAAATAACCATTTGCCATTTTCTTTAAATGCATGACGATATCGTTTAGCCCAAGGTAATGTTTGACCATGTGAAGGCGGTAAAAATCTAATCAATGTTGAACAAGAACCTTGATCGTTTTTAATTGGATACCAAGAGTTTTCATCTTCTTTGCGGGCGCCGCCGCCGGTTTTACCATCAGCTGTTACTGCTGCTTCGATTTTTTTACGTAGTTCGCCACGATTCTTTTTTAAGTCTTTAAACGATGAAAATCCAGTCATATTATTTCTCTTTATATTAAGTTTATTTTGTATTTGTTTTAAGTATTTGTTTTAAGTATTTCTTTAAATTTACATTAGATATTTACCTTATTGTTTGCTTTATTATTTATAGAACTATTATATCAAGTTATTATGTGTTTGTCAACAGTTATTTATTGTTTTTTTATTAATTTATCAAGTTTATTATTTAATTCAGACACCATAAATTTAACATTTATTGATACTTCTTCAACTTCAGAATCACCAGAATCTGAATGATACACTTTAGCTTGCAGTTTATCAGCTAAAACACTTGCTTTGTTGATTGCATTTGATATCTTTACTAATTCAAATTTTAAATTAATTTCTTTTTTTTCTAATAAATTTTTAATGTTTTTCATTATACGTCTCGTTAAATTAAAGAATTAATATCAACAATTTTATTGCTCATCTTCAAAAAAGATTGATATTTTTGCATAATTAACATATGATGTTCGCTTACTGGATCATCGAGTGCTAATTTCATTGGTTCTATATATTTATAGACTAAATCTAAATATATCATGGTTTCAATTGAAATCATTTCTTCTAAATAGAATCTAAGTATAATTGGGTGAGTTATTCCTTGATTTACATGAAACAACTCTGATATTTTCATATTATTCTTTGATAAAAAATCAATAATATGGCCCATATCGGTTCTGATATTTTCTTTAATTGATACCCTTTCGCCTTTCCAAGTTCTATAAATTCGCAAAGAACCTTCAAAGTTATCTAACATTTCACCAATCCATGTAGTATTACAGTTTATAAACTGTGCTACAAAAAATGGTATAATATCTACAGTTTGTAGTTTTGTTGACATTTTCTCGAAAAAGAATCTATCACGACGTTTATTGTAATTTGCCAATGTTGCGCCGCGAGTTCCTTTGCTTTTGGTAAAATCAAAGCTTTGAGTGTTAAAATGTAATTTAACTCCAATATACTTTTGATATATCTCAAAACCAATCATCTAATGTCACTTCTAAGTTGTTATTTTTAAACAAGCCAAGCTTACATGATTCTACATGGAGCTTTTCTTTTAATGGTCTAGATATATAACTTGCTATTTTATCACCTATTCCATAATTTTCTGATAAAGTAACTATAGCTTCCAGCAATGTTACTTCATATTGAGTTGAATAATGTTCTACTTCTATTGAAAATGAATCCATTGCTGTTATCGCCGTATTTTGCATTATATACCCGTTTAGTTAATTGTGTTGTTAATTATGTTGACGTCCTTGTCATTTGTTTATGCTTGCGAAAATCCATTAGCAAAGAAGCTTTTTCCTGGTTTCCAAGATGTTTTGCCAAACTTAACTTTATGTGCAATTCCTGTGCATTTAGTTTCGTTTTCACATGGTCTTGTTGGTGTAACTTCACTAAACTTAAGTAATTTTTCAACAACTTCTTCGCATGTATCACATTTATAATTATGTAAAGGCATTATTATTCCTCATCGCCAGCTAAACCCAGCATAACTACACGGGCAATTACAATGTTCATACAATCAACAGCAGCATCGTGTAATGCGTTGTGTTTAATAAATGTACCATTCATTGCAACAAGTTCTTCTAAGTTTGGCGGCAATTTACCAGTTTCTTGCATTAAACATTCATCAATTACTGTTCTGATATCTCTATTACTCCACCATGGAAAGGTTTTAGACTTTTCAGTGCCTTCGTATTTGATACTATGATTAAGAACAGATTGATACCACGTCATATCAACGTTTCCGCGGCTATAGACTAATCTTGGGTTTTTTTCATATTTGAAAAACTCCTGCAATTTATTTTCAAGTTCGCTAATACTAATGTCTTCTGAGCTTGGTAATAAAACTGATTTTGCAGTATCACCTTGGCCTTTCCACCATGTAATAGTACCAGGATCAATAGTACGTTTATAATTAACAACTTGATCTTTAACATCAAATTTTAAATATAACCCAGAATCTAACATTTTTTTAAAAAGTTCAGTACACTTTTCAGGAGTAAAATCTTCTATTAGTTCACTTAGCCATGCTTCTTTAAATACAGCACAACCCATAGATAAAATTACAGCTGATTCAATTGTTGATAAACTTTCAAAATCAAAAGCACAGATATCACTCATGTTATGTACCAGCAACTAAGTTGTTTATTTCCTCAAGTTCAGCAAACTTTGCTTCTTCTTCAAAAAATGAACCTTTATAGACAAGTGCTGCAGATTTATTTGCTAAGCTTGCCGGCAATTCAAATTCTTCTTTCAAGAAATCATTAATTTCTTTGATTTTTTCTTTATACGATGCAATAAAAGTTAGATGGTCAACAATTTCTGAAATTGCTGCTTTAATACGATCACGGTCTTTTTCAGTGCTTGGCATTACAAATGTGCTCATTTTATATTTCCTTTACTATTTTAATGGGTGGTTTGATATGGTGTTGTTTATTAATTAAGATACTATTATATCAAATATTGACGTCCTTGTCAACAATTAATTTAAAAGAATTAAGCAGGATGAGTTAAATATTCTGCATCAATACAAGAGTTCATGAACTTGAATTGCTTACCAGTAGCAATTTCCATAGCACCAAGTGTGAATTTTGAACCAGCTAAAACCTTATTAATTAAAAATTCTTTAGTACCAATTTTGAATTTTTTACCAAAAGCAGTTGGTTTAACATCAATAAACATACAATTATTAATAAAATCAGCTTTCTGATCAGCTTTTAACTCAGCTTTAGTTTTATTAGCAGAAACTGTAAGTTTTGCACGAAAGTCACTATCGCTAAAAGTAATATTACCAGTATCAAATTTCACAGAATGCTTTTTAGCAACTGCTTCAAGAGCTTTGTTAAAATCAATCATTATTGCTGCGATGCTTGCTTTGTTTAATTCTTTCATAATATATTTTCTCTTTAGTTGTTTAATTGCTTAACTCATTTTGTATAGCTATTATACCAATAAACTAAACCAATGTACAGTACTTAAATGTTACAAGATGTTTCAATCAATCGTTTTTCTTTAGTTGTTTAATTGCTTAACTCATTTTGTATAGCTATTATACCAATAAACTAAACCAATGTACAGTACTTAAATGTTACAAGATATTACGATTTATAAACTTTGATACAACTTCATCACTAAATTTTAAATCATCAAATTTATCTTTTTCTCCGTTACAAATGGCACATTTTATTTCTTCATTAACAAATATATTATTATAATATGTACACTCTGGGCACACTTTAAGTATATATACACATAGTTCAATATACATGTTTTTAAATACTGGCTTTAACATTGGTTTATATCACTCTGGACTTAATATTATAAACTATTCCCGCTATAGTGTTAAATTTATATAGTGGGAATGTCATACGCAAGAAACGCTTCTAGCGAGCTTCTATGTTAACTGATCTATCATTAACACCAGTAAAGGGATTAACACCTTCGTTATATGTTAATTTAACTAAATTTACAATTCGACCTTGATGTTCACTAACATATTCATGTTCATCTTTGAAATTAATCAAAAGGTCATTTATAATTTTTTCAGCTTCGTTAAGTTTTTTAATATATAATCCAATTGGTACTTCATTATTAAAATACATTTTTAAAGGTTTAAGCAAATCATACATTTTATCTGTAAAATAATTACCAGGAATACTCATTTTTAATTGTCCGTTACATAAATTCGTTTAGTAAATTAATTTCTGACGATTGTTTTCTTATCATCTGTTTATGATTATCTTGGTGTACGTATTGCGAACCAGAATCACGAAGTTCATTATTTAAGTATTTAACAAACTGACTCACAATATCTGCGGCCGTACTAACTGGAACATTTTGTGCAACCATGTTAATTCGTTTTTTACCTCCAACAAGAACAAAATCAGCGGGCATACCCATTATAGCTAAGCTTTCGTTAACGGTCAACGATCTATCTTCTGTTGGGTGTAGCATAGCTTTGTAATTTTTTGATATAAATGCGTTATACTTAATATCATAAATTTTAACAGAAGCATCCCAAGTTGATTCGCCGACTGAATACTTATGTTTAGCATGATGTGCAATATGTTTCCATTTTTCAACTTTAGTCATGTCTGCAAAATCACAAACTTCATCAAGTAAACCATTTGCTAAAACATATTTTAAGCATGTTGTTATTTTGTTGTCAATTAGTATTTTTCTTGGATTTTCATTACATTTGTATTTTATATATTGATAAAAAACTTCGTCAGTAACATCTGTCGTAATATCTTCTGATTCGTCGTTTTCAAGCTTAAAAAATCCACGGAGACTTGGCATTTCTTTTTTAAAGTATTCAAGCAATGGCGCAGTTTCAGATTTCCACATCATTGCAAATGTTCTGTTTCTTTTTTGTGGAATTCCATGATATTCAGTTGATGTTTCATAAATTGAATAAGCGTATCCGTATTCTGCTGCCAATTCTTGTAATTGCTTATTTAAAACATCACCTCGTGGAGTGGCCAGGGCAGGAGCATTTTCAATCATAACACACTTAGCGTTAAACTTTGTGATTGCATCCTTAAATATCCATGAAATATATTTATTTTTTTCGCATAAACTACCAGCAACTTTAGCGTCTTTAGAAGTATTGAGCATACTCAAACCACCGCATAACGGTACACCAACAACAATATCGACATCACCAATTTTATCAATTTGCTCTGAATGACTTTCGTTATTTAAATGTAAAAACGGAATATCCAGAGCTCTTGTATTTTGCATATAATTTACATATTGTGAATCATTTGCTGTAAATTCAGAATACGATAAAATTGCTTCTGGCGGTTTGCCAATTGCTTTTTCTGCTCCTATTGGTAATCCACCAATCAAAGGCATTATAGTTAACCATTTTAAATCAGACATTTAAACACCCACAAATTTGTTAGCTAGTGAATAACTTTGTGGGTGTTTCGAGCCGCTTGAGCTAACTGTTAAACTTAAAACAATTCCTGATTGTTCGCCAATTACAACGGTTTCGGATGCAACTGGATCTAATAACATATCAGAAAACATAGAATTTATTACTTTTTCTGCCATTTTTGTGTCGACTTTAAGCTTTTCTGTTGTTTTAATTCTTGGCATAATATACTCCTTTATTGACGATCTATAATTTCATTTTTAAAATATTCAATTGCTTGTTCATCGTCAGACATATTATGATATTCATATAAAAATTCATGAAGATCTTCAATAATTTCATCGGCATCATAAGCATCAGAAACGCAGTACACACTTTCATTCATCGCGTCGTCATATATTTCAATAAAACCAGCTTCTACTACAACACTGTATTGAGTTCTAGACATCTCTATAAACTCCATAAGCTTCTTTAATTTCAATTAAATGAAAGTCTTGGCCTTCAGTTGTGATTTTAACACATCTATGTTGTCCAAAGTTAATTACATCACCAATTTTAAGATTATATAACTCAGCACATCCAGCGTTAATTGCAACGATTTCACCTTCAGTTGGTGCTACTTTTGAACCAGTAATGATAATACCACTAGTTGATTTAATTTCTTTTACTCTAATTACTACGTAATTGCCAAATGGTTCTAATTTCATGTCATATCCTTTAATAAGTTTTTTTTAAATTTTTTACGGTTGTATGTTTTATCTGAATCTTCAACATGTGCTTTATTAAACATTCTAGCATATTTAGCCACGTAATTTCTTGTGCAAGAAATATTTTTTGATGGTTTAACTGTTCTTTGCATTATTAAATTCTTCCATTGATATTATTTTTTTATCGGAGCGACCTAAAATTTTATCAGCTTTAGCAACTTCTTCAGGACTACGAGCAGATTCTGGTAAAATTAACCCAGGTTTAGTAGAAGTTTCTACCTTTTCCGCAAATTTATCTGGAAACTGTTGCAGAAAATAATGTTGTGCTAACCCTGGTGCTGCTGGTTGACATATAATTATATGTTGAACTGGAAATTCAAATACACGTTCTTGACTCCAAATGCACCATGGTCTCGCATCCATTTGTCCTTCGCTATTAGTTGTAAAACTTAGCGGATTTTGAATTGTGCAGATTGGGTCTTGTTTACCAGCTGCTAATAATTCAGATTCATGTAACAGTGCGATTATTTCTTCACCAGATATTAATTTAAAGATGAAAACATCTTTTTCTGAGTATTCTTTTGTCATTTATTTTAATCCTAAAAAATATTTAAGTGTGTATTTGATATTCATGTTTAAACTTAATTCGTATAATGCAATTATAGCATATACTTCATTCATACAAATGTGCATATTATTTTCCTGTTGAACCCATTTTACCAGTACCGCGATTTGAAACTACTAAGACGTCGTTATAAAGCTCTTGTTCGTTTATTTGTAGTAGTGATGGTGTTAACACTGGTACATGCAACAATTGAATAATTTTGTCGCCGCCATTAATAACTTGAACATCTGTGCCAATATTATGAATGTCGATATGAACTTCGCCAATATATCCATGGTCAATTAAACACGCACCTACAACTAAGCTTTTTTTAACTGCAATTCCAGATTTGTTTACTGCTACAAGTGCAGTACCAAAACTAACCTCGAATTTTAAACCTGATGGAATTACTAAGTTTTGACCAGGACCAATTGATGTTGCTGGCATATCTTTCGGGCAAAAAATATCTATTGCATCGCTTGGATTTGCGCGTACAGGACTTTTAATATTTTCTCTTGATTTTGCATATTTTAAATACATACTATACTTTCTCTTTTATTTTAATAAATTTTCTATATGATTTTGAAAATGCTTTTGGTACATTAAATTCTATTAATTTTTCAGTACCCTGGATAACATATCCAACCATTTTACCAGCTTTATTTAAAAAGTAAGTGTGATTTGGTTGGACATATTCAAGTTTACTTGCATCCCATTTTGTAATTTCTTGTAAAACTTCGACTATAACTTTATCAATTTTAACATTTTTCATAATATATTTTCTCTAATTATTTGCTTAACTCATTTTGTAGGTCTATTATATCAATAATGTTGGATAAAGTACACCACTTAAATGTAACAAGATGTTACGATTAAAGCAACTCTTGTAATGTATTTGCTTTTGTTTTATCTAATCGTACCGATTGAAATATTGGTAAAAATAAGCTTCGAGTATTTTTATTAACTTTATTACTTATAATTTCATTATACTTGACTTCGATTATTTTTCCGATCATTGAATTGGTAAAGTATTCTGTTCTTTGTGAATCGGTCAACCCACTTCCAACCGTAACATTTACTATTCCACACTCTGATTCGCATACAAAGGCACCAAGCATACCATTGTACTTTCCCGCCCCTTCAACAACCTCCAATATTCTAAGGTCCGCAGGATCTTCTACTTTAAACTTTAACAAATCAGATGAACGTTTAGAATTCCATAACGCAGATGTATTTTTTAGAATAATACCCTCAAAACCAAGTAACAACATTGATAAGTAGTACTGATGTGCTTCAAGATATGAATCTACTGTAATTTGTTCAATCAATTTAATGGTTTTAAGATTAACAATATGATTACTTAGTCGTGCAATACGAATATCATATTTAATTTCACTTGAAGCTTTAATAAAGTCTTCAAATGGTATAATATCCCAAGCAATAAAACGAGCACCTTTGGATTCTTCTAAAGTTAAAGTTTTTTTAATTGCTTTATTACCCAAACCGTTTGATGTAGTCCTGGGCAGTCGCTCATCGTCTTTAAAAAATATTAATTCGCCGTCTAAAACAATGTCTTCGCCGTTTGATATTGCTAGTGCATCGGCAGTAAGTGCACCATGTTCATATATTGGTTTTGCATTACCAGTTTTTACTGATACGTTACCACTTTTAACTATGACAACACAACGCAAACCGTCTTCTTTAAGCTGAGCAATAGCTGGGTATTTTATTTTTAATATAGTTTTTTCGTTAAACTTTTGACATTTTTGAACTGGAAATTCTGGAATTGTGCCAGGAACAGCTTTATTGATAGAAGCAACACTAAAACCAGCATCGAATGATCTTGCTAAAATTAAAGGTACAACTTCTGCTTCAACATTTGATAGTCTTTCAATAGCCATAGACATTTTAGCTTTCATTTGATGATCTGAGTTACCAGTTGCCAGTGTTTTCATTAAAAATCTATCACAAAAATAAAACAAAGCCAGCTTACTGGTGCCAATTTTTAATGTTTTAAATTTAGGCAAAGAAGTAAAAATGTTTTTTATTCCGTAAATGTAAAACTTATCATATGTTGCAACAATAGCACTTTTAAAATTAGGGTTAGTATTAATTGCTACTTTTAATATTGCGACTTTATCGTTTTTGCCTGGAGTGTCACGGATGCATTGAATAATATCAATAACTTCTGTGTTTGCATAGTTAGTACGTGTTTTGATGTTTTCTAAATTTGACATATCATTTTCCATATTATTTTAATAATTTAGCTCGTTTTGCTGCCATTAACTCAGCAAACGATACTACTTTTTTCTCACCATTGTTTATAAAGTCAGAAACTTCATGAACAAACAAAGTTAACCCAGACTTAACAAAAAACGAATATAACTGAGCATTTATTGTTGCTACATTTTTAACTTCTGGTACATCTAAATATAAATCAACATATTTTTGTGGAGTTTTTGACAAATCAACCATTGAAACATTTCTTTGCCAATTACTTTTAATTGTTTTAAGTGCTTCGTCAAATGTTATTTCCAATGGTCGTTTTTTTGTAGGTTTAATCACAAGTTTTAATGCAAGTTCTTCATGAATAAGATTTAATGGCATAGTAACCCATCTTTCAACATCAGCGGACCGAATAGATTTTTGCTTAATTGTTGGGTTAATAAAAACATCATTTGGTGATAATACATTTGGTACACCGTCGCCAGTATCTCCGCGAATAGTATGCTCTAAAATATATAACAAAGGATGTTTTTCGTCTAAATACTTATTAGTCATATATGACCACTGTCTAACATTTTCAAGTCTTTGACATTGTTTTAAATCTTTATCTGCCGAAATAATTAAAGACCGTTCGTTTTCAGGTCTATTTTCTAATTCTAAATAAATTAGTTCATCGGCTTCACATTTTGGTATACTTAATACTTTATACGGAAAATGTTCTGCTAACTCGGCTTTAACTTGGTCAAAATATGTAAAAAATAAAGTCCAGTTAAACAAACTAACATTGCGAGCTTTTGCTCTGTTAGCTTTGTATTCTTTAAAAATTTCTCGTCGCCAATAACTAGCACCTTGACCAGATGTATTGTCATAAGCTAAAACAATTTCACCATACTCCGCATAATGTTTTTTCCGCCAAGCTAAAATATCAGAAAAAATACAAGAACGTAGATTATGTAATGTTAAATTAGCAGGGTTGCTTAATATTCCATGACAGTGCCGAATAAATGCACCATGTACATCAATTATTATCATTCTATATCTTCTAAAATTTCTGTTAAAACTGGACTTAAACTTGTAGTGTTTTTCAACAACTTTTTGACTTTAGCAATATAAAGTTCACGGTTATTACCAGAATTAATATCAAGATCAACTAGTAATATACTAGATAAAACTTCAGAAGTGACATATAAATCAATCAATTCATTTTTTAATTTATCAACATTACCACCGCACTGTGAGTCGCACCGACCAAATCTTAAAATTTTAGTAATTGATTTTTGAACCTCCGCACATTCTTCTAATACTATAACTAATGCTTCATCTAACGTATTCATGTGATTCATGTAAACTTATCCTTTATTAATTTAGGTTCTATTATATCAAATAATAAGTGCTTTGCCAACAGTTATTTTAATTCTTTTAAGTATTGTTCTTTATGGTTTATTGATTTCCAAAGCTTTATATCCGCTATAAGTTGATCACTTGTATCGCTTAGCCCTGATTTATAGCTTGATGTTAAGTTATACATGGGCATTGATATTAATTTATCAGACAAATCTTTTGTTATTTTATATCTGCTAGAAACAAATAACTCTACTTCTGACTTAGATTTATTAATAAATTGAATTACACCTGAATTTACTTCGTTTATATACATTATTCTAAGCTGTAATAATTTTAGTTTATCACTATCGCGTTTTATGTAATGGCTATATCTAACTTTATATTGTGCTAATCTCCAGTCACAGAAATACTTAATTATTTCGATTTTGTTTTTAAATATTTTAAGTTTGCCGCTTTCATCAATAGTAGTTAAATTTTCGTTAAGCTTTTGAGTTAATTTAAATAATTTAATAAGTTGCGTATTATTATATTTGACTCCACGGCGAAGCTTAACTTCAAATTTAAAATTGCCGCCTGAGCACTTATCATTATATGAAACAATTTTGTTATCATCTTCAAGTTTATCAAGAATAGATATATATGTTTCACGTTGATAGCCAATTGGCAATTCAGTTATATCAACATTAGTTGCTGATTTTATGTTTATTACACCTTCGTTAAAAACCCCAGCTGCATTAGAATATATTCTACCGTTGAATGAATCAAAGTGAGGCAATAATACTTCGTTATCTATGTTTTGCCCTGAAAGATACATTTTGCATAGTTTAGTTAAATCTTTTTTGCTATATTGTTGAATTTCAGTTGCGTATCCAACAGCAATACCTTTAATACCTTGAGCTAAAACCCAGGGTATTAACGGCATATAACATGCTGGCTCTGGATCTTCTGGATCATCTAATTTATAAAACTCAGCTAAATCAATGTCTGGAAAATTATCAACAAAGTTTTTATGTAATTTAACAAACGTGTATCTTGCTGCAGCTGGATCATTAACTAAACGTGAACCAAAGTTGCCTTCTCCGTCAAACAATGGCACATTATTTTTCCATAATGGTGTCATTAATGAAATTGCACCATCAAGCGACGAAGAGCCATGATGATAATTTGCGTAAGCAACTGTCATACCAGACAAAGCAGCAGTTTTAACTCTTTTATTTTTAGCATGATTTAATGCGGTATATAATACTTTACGTTGTGACTTTTTGAATCCGTCAATACAACTTGGAATAGCACGAGCAGAAAGAACATAATTGGCATATCCTAAATATTCAGTGTTTATAAAATCTGTTACATTTACATTATTCATATTAAGTTCTCAGCCATGCTTTGCGTTTATTAACATCTTTACCAAAAGCCATTTCTAAATTTTCAGTGCTTTTAATATCAAGTTTTATAGTTACATATTTAGGTTTATCAATTATACGTTTATACTCAGATTCTTGCAGCGATCCTAAACCTTTTATATAGGATACTTCCCAGGTTTTTAATAATTTAACATCAGCTTCGTACTCTTCTAAATTATAATAACGTTTTACTTGTTTACCCTTACGAGCTAAAACTATTGGAGTTTTTAATAAAACTATACGTTTTTCAATGAATAATTCTGGCCATCTATGGAAAAAATTAATAAGTAATGCTGCAATTGCATTGCCATCATAATCGGCATCAGTCATAATAACAATTTTACCGTAATTTAGATTTTCTGCTTTTTGTCCCAATGTTAAACCAACAATAGACATTACAGCAGATAACTCAGCATTGGCCATTATTTCACTTGGTTTTTTACCATTTGTATTTAATACTTTACCTTTCAATGGAAATGAGCCATGAATTAAAGGATCGCGAACACATATCAATTGACCAGAAGCAGATTGGCCTTCAGATAAAAACAAAATTCTATCTTCAATGTTTTTGCCAGTTGCTGGTACATGTGCAGGAACTTTTAAACGTTTAGCACCCTTTTGAGCTTTTTTTAAAGCTGCACGTTCTTTAGCTTCAAGTTTTAGCCGTTTGGTTTCAACAATTGGATCAATAAGCTCAGGGTTTTCTAATATATCTCTGAAAAATAATACTTTATTAGATAATGTTTTAAATATAGGTTTGATATCAGAAACTTTATTAGTTATACGTTCCTTTGTTTGACTGTTAAATTTGCAATTTTTAATACTATTTGTAAATATTATAAAACCTAAATGATTTTTAATATCTGCAGCTTTAATATCAAGCTTTTTGTATTTTTTAGTAAACATTGCAAGTAATTCATCAGTTACTATTTGAGAAACTACGTCAACATGTGTACCACCTTGAACAGTATCAATACCATTAACAAAAGATATATTTGTTGGTTGTTCTACTGGAAAAACAGCAACTGAATAATCACTACATTCAGCAACAGCTACGTTATCAGAGTACATTTGACAGTATCGAGTAAAAGCTTTTTTTGGACTGCCCTGACGAACAGCAACTGAATTAAATGTAAAACGAATTTTTGGGAAACAAATTGATAAATCGTGTAATCTTTTATTAATGAGACTTATATGATTATCGTCAATTTGTTCAACACCATCAAATTGTTTAAAATCAGGAGTGTATTCTACAGAAGTGTAGTTTTTAGTTGACTTAGTTATAACACGAGTAACATCATTCATATTATTTGAACAATCAACAACAATTTTATTTTTACCGTCACAAGTTTCAGCAATAAATTTATCAGACATTATATTAACTAAAGTACTACCAAGCCCATGAGTACCAATAGAAACAACTTCTTCTTCGCCAAAATTACCGCCAGCTCGCAATGATGTAAATGCCAATTCAGCTTGTGTAATTTCAGTTTCTTCAGATGCAACTACTGGTATACCGCGGCCGTTATCTAATATTTTTATTATGTTATTTGTTATACTAACATCAATTTTATTTGCAAAATCAAAGTTTGTGCGTAAAGCTTCATCAATAGAATTTGAAATAATTTCATCAAATAATTTAAAAAGCCCAGGAGAATACTCAATATCATGTTGGTTTATTTTACCAGCATCTAATAGCCATCTTCTGTAAATTGAAGCTGAAGTGTCGCCAATATACATTCCACTTTTCTTTAAAACATGTGAAATTTCTGAAAGCTGAACAACTTCATTACTGCGATAGTTTTTCATAATAAATCCTCGTAAAACAAACCAATAACAATTATACTTCTGCTGTTAATAAACGTTCCCAGGTAAAACTTCGCCATTCTTGAATATCAGTGTCAAAAACTCG
>Ga0307985_10000756_pt1 | contig 18526 bp, 21 predicted proteins | sample EllFjometageno80_FD_203155 | JGI IMG/M metagenome (GOLD analysis project Ga0307985, IMG submission 203155) | Marine microbial communities from Ellis Fjord, Antarctic Ocean - #80 | ecosystem: Environmental > Aquatic > Marine > Unclassified | place: Southern Ocean | collected 2014-10-09 | reverse complement strand
TTTAGACCACGAATATCGTAGCTTTTGTATTCAGTTGAAATTATATAGGATTCTAGATTCGTTTTTGTCATTGAAGTTCCAGAGGTTTTCCAAATACTATGGAGATCCAAAGCTTTTTTTTGGTAAACCTAAGAATTGTACTTCCACGTTTTCAACGTATATTTATCGAAAAAGGGAATAATAATTGTTTTTAGATGTTTAATGTTTTCAACCTTATACTAAGGTGTTTCAGACTTGTTGGTTGGTGTCGTAATCTGTCCGCATTTAAAAAACTTTTTAAGCTTGGCCAGAGTTTTAGGGTCACTTCCATTCATTTCTTTCTGTTTAATAGAAAAAGAAAATTTTCGTGACTTACCTACACCAGAACATGTTGTAGAAAAACAACCTTCTGCATCTGTAAACCCAAGAACCCATTAGGGATCTAGGACTTGTGTATTTTATGTTTGTGTTTTTATCACGGTTTTTTATATTTTATTTAATATCTAAAAACGTAATAACTTTTCCTTACAAAAGAAAGATTCTTAAATCTTACACGTATTAGTCTCTGAGATGTCTTTTAACTAAAATTTTGCTAAAAGTTATCTGCGGATTGGCACCATGTCTTTTCAGATTTTTACTTTTCCATATGGAATGAGTACTGAGAAGCTGTTAATATCGACGCTGTTCCCGCATATAGTGTAATTTTACTAAGGCAAACTTTCACCTTAGAACAGTCAAGGTTACTGCTGCCGTTTGCTTAGGGTTAGCCTAAAAGCAAAAACTTTTATGGTTTGACGACTAAGCACCGGGCAAGGGTCAGTCCACATACATCATCTATTCGATTTAGCGTAGACCTGTGTTTTTGTTAAACAGTCACTTTTTCCTATTGATTGAACCTTATTAATATACAAAACTTGAGTAATATTCACATTAATAAGGCGTGTTTATCCCGAAGTTACACACGTAATTTGCCGAGTTCTTTCGACCTAATTGTTCCAACGCTTTGACAATTCACTTGCCTATCCACCTGTGTCGGATTAAGGTGTAGTATATACATAAAGTTATTTCTAGGGCATTTTCTTCTTTCTTATTATATCAAGAAGAAAACACCGTCACTTTTTGCTACCTTTCGAAATAAAACTTTCGCTTTTTTCTTAAGGGCTACTAACCCTGCCACGTAAAACGTTTTGACAGGAACCTTTGGATTTTAAGCGACCCTTATTTTAAAGGGTTTTTCGTTACTCATGCCAGCATTCTCACTTCACATTTGTCCAAACTTTCTTACGAAAATTCTTCTCACAAATAGTTGAACGCTCCGTTACCACGACTTAATATTATAAAATAAAAGCCATCAGTTTCTTCGGTATTATACTTAAGACTCGTACATCTTCAGCGCAAAAGTCTTAGGTTCGCGAGTTGTTACACACTCTTAATCGGATGGCAACTTCCAAGCCTACCGACGAACTGTCATCAGACTTTAACAACTTTTCCCACTAAGTATAAATTTAGAGACCTTATAAAACTGTCTGGGCTGTTTCCCTCTTGACAACAGATCTTCGCACCTGCTGTCTAACTGTTAAAACTTTCCTTAAAAAGGTTTATTTTTGGTATTAAAAGTTTATTGAAGATCAGTAAGTGCCATACCCCATCGCCACTACAGAGCTTTACCACCAAAAATAAGTTTTAACGCAGAACTAAAATTCTTTTCACGGAGAACGAGCTATCACCAAGTTTGATTAGCCTTTCACTACTTATCGCATTTCATCCAAGCCTGTTGCCACAGACACTGGTTCAGTCTTCCCAAAAAGTTCAACTTGAACACGATAAGCTCACTTGGTTTCGCGTCTTATATAACGAGCTTCGCCTTATTCAGACTTGGTTTCCCTACGCATACTCTTTTTTGATTAAACATGCTCGCAATATAAACTTGCTGGCCCATAATGCAAAAGGTACGATATCAGAAAGAAATTATTTCTTTTCCTCTATCTGATTATGAGCATCAGATTTCAAGATTCAACATACACTTTCCCTCACGGTACTATTTACGCTATCGGTCAATTTAAATATCCTTGCTTCCGAAAAGGTCTTCGGATCTTCAGTCAAACTTATCGTGGTTCGACCTACTCACAACTATCAAAACGAAAACATTTAACAGGACTTTAGATACCTTCTTTGGATTTAAAATGTTTTGGTCTCAAATAGCCTAATAAATTAGGGGCAAAATACCGGGTTCGTTCGCCACTTACTACCGGTATACTCTATTGATTTACTTTCCTCAAGTTACTTAGATGATTCAGTTCACTTGGTTTATAAGCCTTTCGGCAACCTCTAAAAAGGTAGTTTTCTTTTGGGGACTTTTAGATCAAAAGATTGCTTATCTAAAAATTTTCGCAGTGTATAACGCCCTAAATTTTAAATTGCCTGAAGTGATCCATCTGATGCCTTTTATAAAGGCTTTTATTTTTATAGGAGACCTATAAAAAGGAAGGTACCGGATTCGAACCGATGTCCCAATACTTGAGAAAATCTTAGCAGGATTCCGCTTTAAACCACTCAGCCAACCTTCCATTGAGTTGTAGATCAGGTTGCCATGGGGGTCGAACCCATTATCTTTAGATTTGCAATCCAACGCATTACCAAACATGCTCCACAACCTTTTTTAGAACTTAATAACAATAAATGACCTCCAGCAATAACGTCTGAAATATAAATACACGTAAGAAGTGTAAATACGTAAGCCTGTACCATTGCAACACCGGTTTCCAAAAACATTAGAAGGAATAGCACAGCCAATGGAGCGAAATGAGCGATGAATAGTACACCACCACTTGCCATCATTGACCAAGCAAATCCTGCTAGTACTTTCAAAAGAATATGACCTGACATCATATTAGCAAATAGTCGCACAGGTAGAGAAATAAGCACCATAAAAAATGACAAGATTTCAATTGCAACTAGAGCAGGAACCATTACCAAAGGCAAACCTTGTGGTAGGAACATACCAGCAAGCTTTACACCGTGTGCTCGAATACCAATAACCAATTTACCAACCCAAACAACTAGACCTAGAGTAACTGTAACTGCAAGGTGTGAAGTCGCTGTAAATGAGTAAGGAACAAGCCCAAACAAATTACAAACAAGTAGGAATGAAAATAGAGTGAAAATAAAAGTAACTTAAGAGTTACCATTTTTAGCTCCCAAAGTGTTATTAATAAGGTCAAGAACTGTTGTATAAATACCTTCGACAATAGATTGCCAACGTGAAGGAACAAGAAGACCATTACCTGGTCCAGCTGTTGTAAGAACCAACATAGTGAAAGCGAGAACGCTTAGAAGTATCAGAAAAGAAGAGTTTGTAAATGAAAGATCCAAACTTCCGAAACGAAGTGGAACCAATGGAATAATTTCAAATTGTTCAAGTGGACTGAATAGCATGTTTTTTTTTAAGTTTAGTTATAAAGTTATAAAGTTTGCTTAGGTAATTATTTAAAAGTTTTTAAATAAAGTTTTAGGTCATAATTGTGTCCAGCGCCGGACTTGAACCGGCAACCTTCTGATTTTCAGTCAAACACGCTAACCGAAGTTGTGCCAGCTGAACAACCCTTAAAAAAGGGTAAAACCAATTGGTTTTATTACAAAATATAAAAATAAGTTACTTCGACGCCAGCTTCCGCTAGCGTCACCATGTTACGACTTAAGACCAGTCAAGTTCACCACTGATGGGCATGTTCTTCTCTTTCTTTCGAATAGTTTATTAAACCGTAGAGTTAGATAGACACCTTCACAAATTGAACTCTCCCAGCCCTTGACGGGCGATAAATAACCTGCGAAAGAAGACATTCACCGAAACGTTCTGATTTTCGATTACTTTTAATTCCTATTTCATGTTGGTGAATTGCAACCAACAATCCAATGTAAAGAAGTGTTAAGAGATTATCTCTTGGTTACCCAATTGAAACTCTTTGTTCTTCTTCTCGTAGCACGTTTCCAGCCCAAAGCATGAGGTTCATGAAGACTTGACGTATTCCTTATTCTCTTGGATTGTCTCCTAAGAACTATTTTATTTTAAAATGAACCATTAAGGTATTTACAAATAAATAATAAAATACAAGGATTGCGTTCGTTATAATGGACTTAACCTAAGACGTCACCGCACGAACTTACGACAGCCATGCAAAACCTGTTAATGTAATAAATATAACAAATATAGAATAGCTTTGTGTTTTTCTTAAAGATAGGATTATCTTTTAGAAGAGGCCCAAAAAAAATGCCTGTAGTATCGTATTGTTATAGAAATAATATTTAAAGATTACTTTATAGCTTTAACTCAAAGCTATAAAATTACACTAGTCAAGCTTTGGTAAGGTTTCTCGCGGAATGTCGAATTAAGGAACATGCTCCACTAATGCTTTTCACAACGCCTTAATTCTTTAAGTTTCGACCTTGCGGTTTTACTTGTCTGGTATTCTATTCTTCGTGTTAACAGCGCCTCATATAAAACCCGAAAGTTTAAATATGCCGGCTGATAGAAATCGTTTGCGGCATGGAATACCTGGGTCTCTAATCCAGTTCTCTCCCCATGCTTTCATGGCAATGAGCGTCTGTTATATATAAGAAGTTGCCTTCGCCTTTGGAGTTCTTTTTTACCTTGTCGGATTTTATCCCTTCGTAAAAAATTCTACTTCTCTCTAAATAACACAAGTTCTAACGTCTCGAAATTACAGCCAAAGTACCTTTTGACATTTTTATTTCAACAGAAAAAACAGCCTTCCCATCTTTTACACCTAGAAACACACGTAAATGCCTGCTCCATCCGTTTAACCGCGACTGCTGGCACGAAAATTTGTCGGAACTTTTAGAATAAAAGCATCATTTTAAATACTAATTAGGGTTTACAATCTAAAAGACATTCATACCCCACAAAGGTTGGCTAGATCAGGCTTTGCGCCCATTGTCTAAGACTCTCGACTGCTGCTACCAAATGGTATTGGAACCGTATTTCAATTCCCACGCGATGGATCATTCGTTAAAACCCACTTCGTCTCATTGGCTTGGTTCTCTTTTAAAAAACCAACTACCTAAACGACACAAGTACGTTTATAGACGATTTTAAACTTTCATTTAAAAACCTTTTAAATATATCTGGAATTCTTTCTGAACGAAATTAGCCCAAATCTAAAAAGAGGCACTTGTGCATCCTCGCTCGTACGCTAAGGTGAAATCAAAAAAGACTTTACCTTTCAACTTGCATGTCTAAAACCACCTTTTAGCATTCTACGCTGAGCAGAATCAACTCAATAACTTGTTGTAATATATAAAAGATATAAAATTACGACGAACCCAAAAAAACAATTATATACTCTTTCTAAAGAGTATAAATAAAATAATATGTAATAAAACCAAGTGCGGTCGGCCAGAATCGAACTGGCGACGTCTGTTTGGAAGACAGAAGTTATACCTCTTAACTACGACCGCGATTCTGCTTGAATATAACATATTCAAGTGATAATCTTAGAAAACTTTTAAACAATAAAAATGTAAAAAGAATCAAAAAAGACATCATCAGAGCGAAAAGAGCTGTCGCTTCTGATAGAGCAAACCCTAGAATAGTAAAACGGAACATTACTTGTTCTAGAGAAGGATTTCGGGAAAGACCAATAACAAAACCGGCAAAAACTGCACCAATTCCTGCTCCGGCTCCTCCAACCCCGGCTGCGGCTGCGCCGCCTCCAATCAACTTAGCTGCTGTAACTAGCATCTATATGAGAAAATAAAAAAATGACAACAAAAAGAATGCTTAATGCGTGTACCGCAAAATAAAAACTTAAAACTAAAAAGATTCGTATAGATAAATAAAGACGAGCAGAACAAAGTATAAGACCTCCGACACCAGCACGACAAGCTTCTTCACCAGTAAGCAAGCCTTTAGAAGTACTCAAGATGTAGAGTATTGATTGATCGCTAGATTTAAGTTGAGCGAGAAGTGTAGAACCACGTACATAGACTTTCCGTGATGATGTACTAATCAACTAAACTTTTACCTAAGGGAATATTTTAAAAGAAAATGATCCCAAACTTGGCTCTTTTTGGAAAAAAGATACCAAACCTTTTTTCTTTATGATACGAAGAGCACCAATAGCCAAGAGTGAAGCGTTCTGTGGAATTGTAACAAGATTTCCTTTGTTACTAATACAAAGATTTATGACGTTGTAAAAAGAGGAAATACCTTTCATTTTAATTTTTATAAAAAAGTTTCCCCTATAAGAGAATCGAACTCTTGTTTCCTCCACGAAAAAGAGGTGTACTAACCGTTATACTAATAGGAGAGAAAACTTTCGAGAAATAATCCGCGCATCAATGCTGAATTATAAATTGTAATAGACCCACGTGTTCGAAAAAATGACACGAGAATAGCTAGCCCAATTGAAGATTCTGCGGCGGCCACAGTTAGGACAAAAAGTGAGAATGTTTAACCTATCAAATCATCCAACTAAACGGAAGAAGCAATAAGTTTAATATTTACAGCTAGCAATATCAATTCTACAGACATAAGAACCAACAAAACGCTACGACGATTCATTGCAACTCCACAAACCCCTACAAAAAATAGGAGCGTAGACGCAACTTCGACAATACTTGGAGATACAAAAGAAACCATTTATATTTTAATTAAATATTTGAGAGTAAAGATGACAACGATTGGATTCGAACCAACAACCTATTGATTATGACTCAAGTGCACAACCCCCGTGCTCCGCTGCCGGATATTCTTAAATAATTCTATACGCATTGCAGCTCGTTCAAACCAACCAAGACCTGGAATAATAACGAAAAGAAAGCCGAAATAGAATACAGTTGCTACTTGACCAACTTCTACGTAAGGATATTCTACAACATTTTGACCAATCCAACCAAGAATAAGGCAATTAACAAAAAATAGCCAGAAAAACTTACGGTAGAGTGGACGGAAATATGAAGAACGAACCTCAGAAGCATTAATTTAAGGAAGAGCTATCAAGCAAACAAGTGCTCCGCCTATGGCAATAACACCACCAAGCTTGTGAGGAATAGACCGAAGAATTGCGTAGAATGGTAGAAATTACCACTCTGGAACAATGTGCGCAGGAGTAACTATTGGGTTTGCCTCAATATAATTATCGGCGTGCCCAAGGTAGTTTGGATAAAAGAAGACAAAAAATGCCAAAACAGTACCCAAAGTAAATAGACCTACAAGGTCCTTCACAATAAATTATGGAAAGAATGAAATACGGTCTGTAACCGTTTCAATCCCCAAAGGATTATTAGAACCCTCTGAATGAAGAAGAGAAATATGTGCTACTACTAGACCTACAATAATAAAAGGTAGAATATAATGAAAGCTAAAGAACCGATTAAGTGTTGCATTATCAACTGAAAATCCACCCCAAATCCATTCAACCAAAGCGGGCCCAATCAAAGGAATCGCTGAGAATAGATTAGTAATAACGGTAGCTCCCCAAAAGGACATTTGACCCCATGGCAAAACTTAACCAATGAAACCTGTTGCCATCATAGCCAAAAGAATGGCTACACCTGAGTTCCAAATGTGAGCTCGTGGTTGTGCGTATGATCCGTAGTATAGACCTCGGAACATGTGGAAATAAACAACAATAAAGAAAAATGAAGCACCGTTAGCATGAAGGTAACGGAGTAGCCACCCATTGTTAACGTCACGCATAATATGTTCAACAGAAGCAAACGCTATGTCTACGTGTGGTGTTTAGTGCATTGCTAGAAAAACACCAGTCAAAATTTGGATCACCAGCATTGTTATAGCAAGAAAACCAAAGCCCCAAAAATAAGAAAGATTAATGGGAGTTGGGTAATCAACGGCGTGTGTACTACCAAAAGCAATAATTGGATTTTTATTCAAACGAGTTACCATAGTTAATATAAAGTGTAAGTTATTTTTACAGCTCTTTTTGATTAGAGACTGAAGTAGTGCAACATTTATACGGTCCAAGCTATATAGACTAGACCGCAATGTTTTTTGGAGATCGATACGACTACCTTGAATAGAATTAATAACTTCTACCTGTGAGCTAGTTTTCAAGTTATTTTTTAGATTACGGCGTTCTATATTTGCAACTATGCTAAAAATAGAAACCAATGAAAGAATGCTTTGAAACTTACCAGAAAATAGGGCAGCGTGAACTTTGTATTTTTTTAGCAGAGAATTCAAAGCTATGATATCTTTCAAAGACAAAGTTTCAAGATGAGCCAAGTCTAGTGATAGTACCGAAAGATTACCTCGAATAAATTCAGCGTTAAGCGCTGAAGATTCAAAGTATTCTCGTACAAAAGAATTTTTGCACTGAGAAGAATTTTCGAACAAACCTCCGACTCGTCGGAAGTCAGCAGGAATTACTCCTCCAGGAAACAGAGCGAATAGCAGAATAACATTCTTTTGAGCATTAGATTTAAACTGCCCAATCTTTCGCTGCTTAAAAAGCTAGTTAGGTTTTGTCAAGTATTTCATATGAATAAATAGGTCATAAGTCCGTTAGTACCTGTTAGAACACCCGCAGTTAGAAGAAGATAACCGATCGAAAAAGGCAGGAAGCCTTTCCATCCCAAACGCATCAACTGGTCTTAACGCTAACGTGGATAAGCTGCACGTGCCCAAATAAAAAGGCCTACAAACACAAGTGTTTTTAGTGCAAACCAGATAATACCCGGAATAAATGTAAAAGGTATAAAGTTAAAGAGAGGTAGCCAACCTCCGAAGAAAAGAATAACTGTCAATGCTGATATCAAAATCATATTTGCATACTCCCCCAAAGAAAAGAGAGCAAAACCTATGGCAGAATATTCAACATTTTACCCGGAAACAAGCTCAGCTTCAGCTTCGGGCAAATCGAAAGGATGACGATTTGTTTCAGCCAACGCTGAGATAAAGAACAAGATTGCTATTGGAAAAAGAGGAATACAAAACCAAATACCTTCTTGAGCTTTAACAACTTCAGTCAAATTCAAAGAACCAGCACATAGTAGAACTGTAACTAGAATAAAACCAATTGAAACTTCTTAGGATACCATTTGAGCTGCAGATCGTAGAGCACCCAAAAAAGCATATTTAGAATTTGAACTCCAACCAGCACAAATAATACCTTAAACAGAAAGAGAAGAAATTGCAAAAAGTTATAGTACACCAAAGTTAAGATCTGACAGTACTATACCATCTCCCAAAGGGATAGCAGCCCATCCTATCAAAGCAAGTAGGAAAGTTAGAACAGGTGCCAATAGAAAAACAAAAGGATTGGCTGAAGAGGGTATAATTGTTTCTTTTGTCAGAAGTTTTAGCCCGTCTGCTAGTGGTTGAAGAATACCAAACAAACCAACAACATTTGGGCCACGCCGACGTTGAATTGCAGACATCAGCTGACGTTCCGCAAGTGTAAAATAAGCAACACCAATCAACAAGGGAAGAATAACGCATAGAACCTTTACAAGGGTTTCAAGAAACAAAAACATCTAAAATAAAATAAAAAGAGTAAGACAAAAACATCACGAAAAAAGCCGGATTCGAACCAACGACCTTCTCTTTAATAAAAAAGAGTTGCTCTACCAACTGAGCTATTTTTTCATAAGGTAAAAAGAATTTTCAGTTACACCTAGAAGGGTTCGAACCTCCAACCTTCTGGTCCGAAGCCAAACACTCTATCCAGTTGAGCTATAGGTGCAAGTCTTGACCCTAAAATAGAAGAAACTTGACCATTATTTTATGGAAGACCTACGGAAGACATTAGTATTTTACCATCCATATCGTTATCAGCAGCTGTACAAATAGTAACCTGTAGATAAGGGACCGGATGGGCCAATTAATGATGAAACACACCTTAATTTTCAGAGATTTCTTCAAAAATAACCAAAGGTTGTAGAGTTTAACAAACGTTACCTTGACCATCCCAACGCACATGAAAACGACTGTCTCGAAGAAACGAATCAACGTGTTCAAATAGCATGATCTGCAATTTATCTATAAAAGAAAATATAACATCTTTTCGATGTAGTTCCACTTGCAAACCTATGGATGAAGAAATAACTTCCCCTATCCAGTTAGTTTTACCATCATTTTTGGTAGGTTTACCCCATTTACCAGAAATAAGCTAAAAGGCAATTTCGTCTGCCTCACAAAAACCACGACTTTGTTCTTTAAGCCAAGCCAAATGAATAACAACTTTTGAAATTGCTGAAGAATCTTTAATACTCGGGTTTACTTTACTTTTCAGCAAAGGGTTACGTGAGACAAAATCAAGATTTGAAAGATTCTCAAGGGCTTCAAAAGAATTTTTTTTAAAAAAAGGGAAATACATATAATAACAAGCTAAAAACTTTTGTAGAAAGTGAAGAATAAAAGCTCTTTTGTTGAGAAACAGATGTTTCTTGAATAGAGCTTTCAAGAACATTTGCAAAAATACGACAATATATAAACTGTGCTTCCAAACTATCATCGTTACCACAAATCGGATATGTCAGATGACTCCCATTTGCATTAGAATCAACAATACCAATAGATGGGATATTTATTTGACGTGCTTCGCTAATCGCAACTGAATGGTCTTTAGCATGCAAGATAACCAAAATGTCGGGTCGATCTGTCAAATTTTCTAGACCTTTCAACACTTGCCAACGTCGGAAGTTTTTTGGATTGCTTCGTGAAGCCAATTCAGGATTAGCTTTAACACGTGAAACAAAATCAAAAATAGAATCCCAATTAGTAAGAGTTCCTGGAAACCAACGGGTTAGTTAACCCACTTTTGATTTGAAACCACCCAGTGTAGCTATAAGAATACGAGCAATATCTGGGTCTGTTGCTACGAAACAGACAGAACTACCGGAACTTATAGCGTTAAAGAGAAAGTGGAGTGCTCGCGAATACTGAGTTTATGTTTGGTTTAGATCCAAAATATGAACACCGTTACGCTCACCATAAATTTATGGAGCATTTTTTGGAAACCATTCGTTAGAAGAATGACCAAGATGTACACCAGCTTATAGAAAATGACGAATCGAAAGAAACTTTGGAGAATTTTATTAAGAAAAAGCGTTAGACGACTTCATAATTCAGACGAGAAAATGTTGGAATTTATATTGGACTGCTGAATACCCTTCCCTTCCTTAAAAGGTGCCAAACTTTTTATAAAGTCGGCAAAATTAAGTAGGTTTGAGTTTTTAAAAGAAAGAATCTTAATGTTTCGGCCGCCACTAATAGTAACAGAAATAATTTCGTAAGGTACTCGAACAATAGCTTTTTTAGACCCCAACTGTATATGCAGTGAAAAGCCATGCTGAAAAACTTTGTCCGTTTCAAATTGAACCCGAAAACCGGAGCCGGTAAGTATAAGATTGATCTCGACAGGGCGAGATATTGACTTAAACATACGATTCAAACTTGTAGTTGCTTTTTCTAGATCACCAATTGATTCAACGGAAGAAGAGATGAGAAGAGAGCCACCAAGCCCTTCAAACAAAGCTGCGTCCAAATCAAATGACAATTCTTTTGAAGGGCTAACAAAAAATTGAGATGGATTTTGTGATTATATAAAACCAACTCCATTCAATGTAAGGACTTTATTAGATTCATTATCGATAAATGAGTCAACTATAATACCGGTTGGAACAACAATTGAATTTTGAGTATTCATAATTTTGTAGAAAATTTGTAAAGAGTATAAACGATCAACACCTCCGAAAACAATATCCTGAGTACCAATGATCGTAACTACATCTGCCACCAAATGTCCTTTCGACATAAACTCCAGTGATTGCAAGTGTGCAAACCCCGGATCGTCAATTTTACAACGATAAGGGCGTGGGCTTCCATCCGATACAAGATATACTGAAAGTTCTCCTTTAGGTGCTTCCGTCGCAACAAAAACATCTCCAGCTGGAACAGAAATACCCTCAGAATATTATTTAAAGTGATGGATAAGTGATTCCATAGACTTTTTTATGTCTGTACGTGAAGGTGAAGTATACTTTGTATTTTCAACCTTTACTGGTCCACCTGGCAGAGCATTAACGCATTGAATAATAATACGAACCGATTGTCGTATTTCTTCTATACGAATAATGTAACGATCGAATGAATCTCCGTTTGTACCTACTGGAATATCAAAATCAAGCTGATCTTAAATTTCTTAAGGTTGATCTTTACGTAGATCCCATGAGACCCCAGATCCTCGGAGTATTACCCCAGAAAATCCTTGATCTTGCGCATCTCGTGCACTAACTACGCCAATGTCAACTAGACGACCTTTCCAAATAGGATTACCTGTTAGCATTTCTTCAACTTCGTCCAATCGTGTCGGAAAACCTTCACAAAATGTTATAAGATCGTCCAAGAAACCTAGAGGTAGATCTTGCGCTACGCCACCAGGCCGGATCTAAGCAGCATGCATTCGAGCTCCAGAAACACGTTCTTAAAACTCAAGAAGTTTTTCACGTTCTTCGAAACACCAAAAGTAGGGAGTCATTGCTCCAACGTCTAGAGCATGACAAGATGCAAATAGAAGGTGATTCAAAATACGTGTAATCTCCAAAAACATTACTCGAATATACTGAGCTCGAATCGGTACTTCAATTTGGGCCAATTGTTCAACTGCCAATGTATACGTATGCTCCTGAGCTATCATGGAAACGTAGTCAAGCCGATCAAACTAAGGCAAAGCTTGAAGTTAAGTTTTCTGTTCAATAAGTTTTTCTGTACCTCGGTGAAGCAACCCAATGTGCGGATCTGCTCGTTCGACAACTTCACCCTCAAGTTCAAGGACCAATCGCAAAACACCATGCGCCGCAGGATGTTGGGGTCCAAAATTCAGTGTAAAATTTTGAATTTCTTGTTTCAGTTCGTGTTTTCGCAACATAATAAATTTTTAATATTGTATAACCCTTTAAAAGGGAATGTTTTATCAAAAGCATTAGATGCTTTTGCTAGAGTCTTTGAGCGTCGACTAATCGGATTAGAAATCCAAAAGTCATCAAGTGCACGTGAATACAAACTTGATTTTTTATCACATGAGGAGCTTGAAAAATTAAATAGCTCTGATTGTGAGCACAACTCATTTTGAGAAAGATTAGACAAAGAAAGAATGCTTGGAGTAGTTTACCCAAAACTTAGATCTGATGAAACTTTACTAAAATCGCTTGAACTAAAAGCTTTTTTTGTTTTTAGCCCTGTTGCAATGATTAGTATTGGCATAAAATCTGCAACGAATGAAAGAACTTTTTTAGCACTTGTAGACGACCCAATAGTAGATTGAGATCGACCTTCAACGTTAATAAAAGTACCAGATTCTTCAGTCGGATGCGACCCAGCAATTTCTTCATTAACCTCTACAAAACTGCTTTAAGCTCCAAACGAAACTGTAAATATTTCTGGCTTTGCTTCTGTTATAAGAAATTCTAGAGCATCTGAACTCAAATCTTCATTTGGATCAATACCAACAAGAATAAGTGTACTTTACTTTGAGTCTTTTGAAACTGAACGTACACTCTGGCCTAGCTCGCATGAACCTACCGATGACGCATTTAGATTTAGAATAGATACACCTTTCGAAATGTTTTTAGGAGCTGTTTTTGACAACATATCCAACATTGATGAAAGGATTGCACCATTTGATCCATCAAAAAGCTTAGAAGAAATTACCAATTTTGGATTATCAGCCTGTGCGAACAAAGAACACAAAGGATGACGACCTTCAATAAATGACTCAAGCTCGTCAATACCCAAACCTAGAGAAGGTGTTGGAAAACCACTATCTGAATTTGCTCCAATACTACTAATACTAGAGTTATCACGCAAGAAAGATGACCGAAGTCGAGCATTAAGAAGTGGAAGCTCTTGTTTAAGATCAACCCCAACCAAAAGAATGCAATCAGAAGATTCAAGACTATCCAAGTTGTTATTAACTGAATAAGAACCCCCCCAGTCGTTACTAAAGTCTCCTTTTTAATCCGAAATCAACACTTTATTACTATTGAACCGTTTAGAAAAACCTTGGATTGAACTTAGTGTTTCTATATCTACGTGTGGACCGACTACAAATTGTACTTCCAACTTACCTTCATTTGAAAATGAAAGGTTATCTGTTAGTATTGTAAGTAGCTTTGACGACGAACTTAGGTTAAAATTACGACCAAAAGTGAACGCATCTAGACAAAAACGAGTTTTGTCGGAAATCCAATCTTGGTTAACATCGTCGTTTTTGACTGGTAGAATACGCAAAATATCGTTACCACGTGTTTGTACACGAATATTAGAACCAAGTGAATCTATTGTGTCAACTGTATCTGTATCTATTAGTTCCCATGGCCGTGCTTTAAACGCATAAGGCTTAGATGTCAGAGCACCAACCGGGCACAAGTCAATTAGATTACCAGATATTTCAGAACGAATCAATTTTGGAATATATGTTCCAACTTCGACCCCAACACCACGGTTTGTTATACCCAAAGCCCCTTCACCTGCAATTTCAGATGCAAAACGGACACAACGAGAACAAGAAATACACCGTGTTATAATAGTTTGAATCAATGGACCACAGTCTTTATCTTCAACACCACGTTTATAGGTTTGAAAAAATCGCGAACGATCTCCTCCTTAAGATATTGTTTGATCTTGTAGATCACATTCTCCACCTTGATCGCAAATAGGGCAATCTAGCGGATGATTTATCAAAAGGAACTCTACAACACCTTCGCGTGCTTTACGAACCAGCGGAGAGTCTGTAAAGATATTTATATTTGGTATAAGAGGCATAGCGCAAGACGCAACAGGTTTTGGTGATTTTTCAACTTCAACCAAACATATACGACAGTTACCTGCAACCAATAGACGTTCGTGGTAACAAAACCGTGGAATTTCAAACCCAGCAAGCTCACACGCTTGAAGAGCCGTAGAACCAGAAGGCACAGAGACCTCGATGTTATTAACAAAGACTTTAATCAAAGAATTTTGTGACATTTTTGTATATTATAAATAATTAAGGAATGTAGGTAAAAAATGAAGTGGAAGGATTCGAACCTTCAATCTCCAAGCACCAAAAGCCGGTGTCATGCCATTAAACCACACTTCAGAAGTGACTTTTTATAAGTAGCTTAGAATATCAAAGAAAGTATTGGACCAAATAAATGGCTATAATTCCCATTCGAGTGCATGAACTTTCCACGCATAGACAAAACCAATACCAAGTTCAAAAAGAAAATCGAATATAGACCAAAAACCAAGAGCTGGTAGCTTACCCAAAGACAATGCCCAAGGAAAAAGTTATGTAGCTTCAAGGTCAAAAACAATAAATAGAATAGCAACTAGATAAAATCGAACATCAAATCGGTTACGAGCATCGTCAAATGGGTCAAAGCCACATTCGTAAGCAGAAAGTTTTTCAACATCGCCCGCTTGCTGTGCAACTACGTATGACAATGTCAAAATAACAATAGACAAAATAGAACCAACAATAAAAAAAACAAAGACTGGAAAATATTCCAAGTATTAAAGCGAAAGCATTTATATATATAAAGTAAAAGATCAAGAATAAGGAAATTATTTATTTATACGGAAACAATGGGGGTCGAACCCATGATCTTCGATTCGACAAACCGATGCCTTAACCAACTAGGCCATGCCTCCTTTTTTAGACTGTTGAAAAAAACCGGACTCGAACCAGCGACCTCCTCCGTGTAAAAGAGTTGCTCTACCAAACTGAGCTATTTTTTCATAAAGAAATTATCAATAATAAAGCTGAACCTTGGACCTTAAAATAAAATGTTGAATTAAACATTCCTCTCCTATTAGTCGGCGGTTTGAAAATCACTTTATAATATTTTTACCCAAAAATACTAAAACGCCCGGATTACACCGTAAACCTTCGAAAAAGGGATTATAAGCGTAAAAATGATGCTTAGATTGAGGTTATTATTCTTGAGCTTTAAAAACCAAAAAATTATTTTTATTTTGTTTTGACATTCCTCTCCTATTAGTCGGCGGTTTGAAAATCACTTTATAATATTTTTACCCAAAAATACTAAAACGCCCGGATTACACCATAAACCCTCAAAAAAGGGATTATAAGCGTAAAAATGATGCTTAGATTAAGGTTATTATTCTGAAGCTTTAAAAACCAAAGAATTATTTTTATTTTGTTTTGACATTCCTCTCCTATTAGTCGGCGGTTTGAAAATCACTTTATAATATTTTTACCCAAAAATACTAAAACGCCCGGATTACACCATAAACCCTCAAAAAAGGGATTATAAGCGTAAAAATGATGCTTAGATTAAAGTTATTATTCTGAAGCTTTAAAAACCAAAGAATTATTTTTATTTTGTTTTGACATTCCTCTCCTATTAGTCGGCGGTTTGAAAATCACTTTATAATATTTTTACCCAAAAGCACTGGAACGCCTAGATTACACCATAAACCTTTGAACAAATGTATTATAGGCGTGAAAATTATACTTGGGTTTGAATTAACCTTCTTACTAATTTAAACTTAAGATCAAAGTTTTGTCTGGTTTTAACGTTATTTTTGTGATAATAGACAATTTAAAAATTGATTTGTAGTAAATCTGCCCAAAACAGATCAAAAGCGTTAAAAGTCCTAAAAAACGTCTAAAAAGCATATTTAACAGTATAAAACTACCTGTAAAAAGTCCGGAAAAACCGTTTCCTTACTACTACAAGGGAAAAATAGGGTAATTTGAAAACAACTGTTACAGATTACAAGTTACACCTGTAAAACAGTGTTTATTTGTTATACCCAAGTTTAGGGTTGTAATTTTTTAAGACTCTAATATAATTTATATACACGTCTGTAAAGATTTTTATGCACCTTAAAATTGCCACACTTTAGCACTCTACCTATACTTTAGTTTGGTACACTTTGACACTCTACCTATACTTTAGTTTGGTACACTTTAACACTCAACCCATACCCCTCTCTTATAGAGTAAGCTACACCTTGCCACTCTACCTATACTCTAGCTTGGTATGTTTTAGTACTCTACCTATATCTTATATTATAGAATAAGTATATATAGTATATGTTATACCTATATTATTTTTAAAGGGAATATATTTTACCCTCTCTATAGTCGGCGGTTTGAAAATCACTTTATAATATTTTTACCCAAAATCCTATTTACAGGTAGTATAACGTAGTTAAAAGCTCTTTAAACAACGAGGGCATACCCTGAAAGTAGGGTTAAAATAAAAGGCCTTACAGTTTTTAGAGAGTTTACCTTTTACACCTTATATAACGGGCGAAACCCTTTTTTACCTTTTTTTTGACATATCTACCCAATTACAAATTAAAGAGACATATCTACCTAATAATAAACTTACTAAAATTAAGCTAAAATTAAGTCTTTTTGTGATACATGAATACACAAAAGTTGTATGCCGTTACGTAAAATACTGTATATAATCTATAGATATAAAACTTTATTCAAAGGGAAAATATAAAAAAGATTGGTAAAGCAGTATATATAAAAATAGAAGAACTTTTGCTTGGCAGTCTCATAGCGAGTATTTAAACACGCTATATCCGTATTAGGTTTCCTAATACTATGAAACGCTAGGGGCATTGATCTTGAATACTCTTAGTAGCAGTTTGTTAGATGACTAGAAAAGGCCAACGTTTCCGGTCCTAAATTATTACTCTAGTTGGCCTTTGGTGGTTAAACTACGGCAATTCTTTTTTTTTAATACTGTTTATCAAAAAATCGTCTATTTATCTTTGATAGGGCCTTTATAACATAGTCATAACACTATAAGTAAAAGCATAACTGGAAGAAATTTTCAACAGAGTTTATACTATGGATACATGAAAACCGCTTTGACCTTCCATATTTAAAGACGTTTTTTAAAAGCTTGGTTTATAAAATTTTTGTTTTATAATAAAAAACTTTAGAGTGGGATTAAGCCCGGGTGTGTTCTTATTAAGATCTTTATACGTCTATCTCTCCTCCTTACCTGTCGTTTGGTGAAGCATTGAGATACTATTGTATAAACATTCCATTAATAAAAAAACGGAAAAAGCTTGGATTCGAACCAGCGACGTGCCTTTTATAAAAAGGTTGCTCTACCTGACTGAGCTATTTTTCCAAAAAGGTTTTAAACATAAAACCATAATACTTTTTTGATTTTGACTTAGACCCTTTAAAACTACTGTAACTTATAAAAACGATAGTTAATTTCAAATTACTCTATATTCCCCTTGTAGTAGTAAGGAAACCTTTTTAAAATAAATTTTACAGGTAGTTACGTATAGCGAAAACAGCGTTTTTAAGGGTTTTATTAGCTTTTTACGTAAAACCTTGGTAGTTAATTGTAAGCTGCAAAACTTTTCTTTCATTAATACACAATAAAAGGTTTATAAGTTTTAATTAAAAAGTCTTTAATAGGAATAAAGACTGGATTCGAACCAGTAGCATACCTTTTAGAAATGGATTGCTCTACCTTGTTAAGCTTTTTAGAATTACGAACAGTGTAGTAAAAAACTTTA
>Ga0307985_10000755_pt1 | contig 18529 bp, 17 predicted proteins | sample EllFjometageno80_FD_203155 | JGI IMG/M metagenome (GOLD analysis project Ga0307985, IMG submission 203155) | Marine microbial communities from Ellis Fjord, Antarctic Ocean - #80 | ecosystem: Environmental > Aquatic > Marine > Unclassified | place: Southern Ocean | collected 2014-10-09 | reverse complement strand
TCTGAGAGCGATGGGTTAGAGAGCGAGTAGGGAAAAAGGTCGTCGCCAAAGCGTTTGGAGGTCCTTGAGCGAGGAAATAAGTAGGAATTAAACCATATTTTTTTATATACTTGGTCTCAGGAATGGTCTCAGGAAATGAAATTTTGCTCTCAAGTTGAGTGTGTGTATGAAAGAAAAGTTGCTCTCAAGTTGAGTGTGAGGGGTTACCTTTTTTTCTCTCTTAGAAAGTGAGGTGCGTTGATTTGAGAAGTGGCACTTGACACCGCTGACGCGGTGTTTTCTATTCTTTCTATAGAGAGTAAATATATATATATATAAAGTTATAAAAAAGGGGAGTCAGTGGTGCCAGGTGCCAACTACCCTTTTTGTGGAACAGCAGATTTTGAGGAGGAATAAGTTAGACTAAACCTTCTATTTTCACTCTTGGAAAGTGAGGTGTGTTGATTTGAGAAGCGGCACTTGACACCGCTGACGCGGTGTTTTCTATTCTTTCTATAGAGAGTAAATATATATGTATATATAAACTTATAAAAAAGGGGAGTCAGTGGTGTCAGGTGTCACCAACCTTTTTTGTGGAACAGCAGATTTTGAGGAGAAAAAACTTTGAAAATGACTTTGAAAATGCTTTCAAATGAAAGTTCAACGAGTATGAACGCGGCAACGCCGCGTGAATCATAGACGGGGAGCGTAGCACCCACGGACCACACACAGGAGAGTGTCGTGAACATAAATTGTTCCTTCTTTAGTCACAGCATTTCCTTCGTCAAAGCCGGCCACAAAGCACTCAGCCCATAAACGCCCTTCGGCTCCTCATCCACCACTTCCATCGTACTGACTCCAACTCCCTCCTTGCTCGCCCAATTGGCAAACCGCTTTAGGATCTTCGCCTGCCCTCTCCTCACCCCCGCAACAAAGGCCTCCTCTCCGTCGCCCTCTCCCGCCACCTGGTTCACCAACACCCGCCTTACACTCATTTTCACCTCGCCCTCCTCCAGTTCCTGCACCAACCGCATCGTCTCCGCGACCGCCAGCTGCGTCGGGATTGTGACGCCCACGAACTCCGTGTTCTCCTCGTCGCTGAACATCTCGTCCAGCTTGAACATGCTGATCTGCACGATCAAAAGCTTCATCTTCGCGTTCTCCAAATCGTCGTCGCTCATCTGACTTCCTCCGAGCAGACGCAGAGCCGGCAGCACCTTCTCGCTCACGCCAATCACTCGCTCAATCAAGTCGTCCAGGAACCGCGGGTACGTGAGCAGCCTTAAAGCGTGCCCTGTCGGCGCCGTATCGATCACAATCTTGTCATAGTCGCTCTTCTCCATCAAGTGCACCAGTTTGCTCAGCGCGATGATCTCGTCGCTGCCGGGCGGCAGCGTCTCCAGCAAGCCAGCGATATCCCCCATCGACACGCCGGTCTTTTCCTTCAGCGCCGGCGGCGGACTCAGCTTCCTCAACATCACCTGGAACTCCGTAATCGCGCCCTTTGTGTCAATCTCGAACGCGACCAGTTTCCCCCCTCCCAGCAACTGCGCCGACAAGTCCACGCCGTCCGTCTTGCCGGACATGTCGACGTCGAACGCGTCGCCCAGCGAGTGTGCCGGATCCGTGCTAACCACGGCCACCTTGTAACCCTGATTCGCCAAGTACACCGCGGTCGCGGCCGAGGTCGTCGTCTTGCCCACGCCGCCCTTGCCGCCGAACACCAGCACCTTGCGATCAGTCAGCCCCTGCACTGTGGCTAAATGAGTGTTGCCGAGATACGAGAGGCCGGGGACGCCGACAATCTCAGTGTTCAAGTAGGGAATCTCGTGGATGGAAATGCCCTTGTCGTTGGCAAACGCGGACAGCGAGTCGATCTGCGCTCGCTGGCTCCTCACGCGCCGCTCAATGAACGAGGGGGGAGTATTGGCGGGCAAGACCTGGTTGATGACGAGTTCCCGCACGACTTTGCCGGGGCTGAGCGCGTTCACCTCGGCCGCTGTGCGAACAGTCTCCTCGAAGGACAACTTGGTGGGGATTGCCACGAGCGCGATCTTGATCTCGGCCGCTTCGAGCATGGTCTCGAAACTCCTCACGGTGGTCTGAATCGCGTCGATTTTGTCGACGAGCGACGAGAGAGTGGCCTGCGCTTTGGTGGGCGTAGCGGATGCGGCGCCGCCGAGCCTGGCGATGGAGCCGAGGATGGAATCTGCGGCGGACTTGAACTTGATGATCTTCGCTAGCGAGCTGTCGATGAACTTGGGCCCGTTCAGCATCCGAATTGTGTGCCCGGACGGTGCAGTGTCGGCGATGACCAAGTCGTAGTCGTTGTCGGATTTGAGGAGCGAAAGAATCTGCAGGAGCTCGTCGGACCCGGGCGGAAGAAGGTTGGTTTTGGAGGAGGAGGAGGAGGAGAGGGACGCTTTGAGGTCGGTTACGAGATCGGCCACGCCAAAGGTGGAGAGTATTGCAGGAGACACGCCGAAGTCCTTCGCGAGAGTGTCAGCGTCTAGTTTCTTCAGGAGAGTGTCTATCAGGCCATTAAGAGAATCCGTTGAACTCTCAGCATTGAGGTTTGTGATGGACAAGGTCGACGTGGGTGCCACGAGGGGGGACAGGATGGGCGTGATCTCGCCGATCGACGAAGGAGGAGGGAGTTGAAACGCGTCGTACACAGAAGAGGCAGGGTCTGTGGAAACAATAAGGATGTTGGAGGGGGACTCTGGGTACTCAGTTTTCGGTGAGGAGAGGGAGGAAAGCAGGAGAGCCAAGGAAGACGATGTCGTGGTTTTCCCGACGCCGCCTTTGCCGGTCAAGAAAATGAGCTTTGGTGGCCTAGAGGAGGTGATTGAGGATACAAAAGACTTATTGGAGGGGGTAATTGTGGGCTTTTTGGATGACATGACGCGAGTAAGGGGGATTGGATGCCGGGCCGGCGAGCGGAAGAGGAGGGGCGAGCAGAGGGACAGCATGGCGGTGAATGCAGTGAAAGTGAAGGCGGTGGGCAACTTCATGCGAGGAGCTTTTCGAGGTCACAAAGTGAAGTTTCCAGGGTACACATTTATCAATTTGTGCAAGCAGCAGCCTCCCTAGTGCACCCGACCTAGTGCACCTAGTGCAGGCCAAAGGGCGGCCCCTCAGTTAGGTATCTGCACATTCAGCAGCTTGCATCGGCCAGTCAAACTCCCCCTAAATCATCTTGAAAACGTACTGTCGTCATTGGCCCGCCTTTGCTCACAGCGGCGAAAAACGCGCTGTGAGCGATCAATGCACGCTCAAAGCACGCTGTCCTCTTTGTTCACGTGCCTTATATGTTCTGGGCCAGAGGTTTGTGTGTGGACAACTTTGTGTGTGCACTGCGAGACCTGGACTGCCTCTCTCAGCCCTGTCCATGCATAGAAGGCGACTTACAACACGTCTGTGCGTTCGCCTGGCCCACCATCACGCGCCCTAGCTGGTCATATTGCCCAGCGCCGCCTCACCGAACGTCCGAAACTGACGAAATCGTTGTTCCTGTCCTCTCGCCCCCGTAACAGCCATCATCGGATATCCAGCAGACGAAGTCCTTTTCCTGAATGCCGTATCCTCCTTGCAAACAGCGAGGCGCTAACTTTTACAATAGGACGAGCTACCCCGCCCCACACCCCTTGCGAACCCTGCCCTATTTGTGAACCCATGCGTCCTGTGCGTCGTCATGGATCCTGTGCCCGGAACCAAAAACCCCGATGCCCTTTTCCCACCTTCTCCCTCTCACCTCCTCCCTTCTCCTCAGATAAACCATGGTGTTCACACAGGATCACCTTGCCAAGCAGGATGCTTCGTCCATCGACCCCAAGACTCTCACCCCCCTCACGCCCGAGGTCATCTCCCGCCAAGCCACCATCAACATTGGCACCATTGGCCACGTGGCTCACGGCAAGTCCACGGTGGTGAAGGCGATCAGCGGCGTGCAGGTGAGGCAAACGCCATGCTAAGACGCCATGCTAAGAAAGGCGCTGTCCGAACGACCGGCTGTAATCACTGATCCCCGAACCCCAAGTACATATTCGCCCCTACATCTTCACCCCTTTCCCTGTGTTGTTATCATCGGCTCACACGCACACACGCCGCACTGACGCACACAGACTGTCCGCTTCAAGAACGAGATGGTCCGTAACATCACCATCAAGCTGGGGTACGCGAACGCCAAGATTTACCAGTCCGAAAGGATCCAGCAGCCCAAGATCAAGGACGACGACGAGCCAGTCTTCGCCCCCCCTCATTACACGAGCAGGGGATCTAGCCACCCCGACGAGTTCACCGAGAACAACATGAGCTACAAGCTCCGTCGCCACGTTTCCTTCGTGGACTGCCCCGGCCACGACATTCTCATGGCCACCATGCTCAACGGAGCGGCAGTCATGGACGCCGCCTTCCTCCTCGTCGCCGGCAACGAGACGTGCCCCCAGCCCCAGACGTCCGAGCACCTCGCTGCCGTCGAGATCATGCGCCTCGAGAACATCATCATTCTGCAGAACAAGGTGGATCTCGTGAAGGAGGATGCTGCCAAGGCCCAGCACGAGCAGATCCGCAAGTTCGTCGCGGGCACCGTCGCCGACGCCGCCCCCGTGATCCCCATCTCCGCCGTGCTCAAGTACAACATTGACGTCGTGTGCGAGTACATTGTGCACAAGATCCCCGTGCCCCGCCGCAACTTCGTGTCCGATCCCCGCCTCATCGTGATCCGGTCCTTCGACGTGAACAAACCCGGGCAGGACGTCGAGCAGCTGCAGGGCGGCGTTGCTGGCGGCTCCGTGCTGCAGGTGAGACGAGCGGGCGCAGAGCGAGCAAGCGAGGCCGTCGGCGCGACTATCTCAGAGCGTTCACACTGCACTGTGGCGCATCATGGCTGCATCATCATCTTTGCTCACACCGCATTCATTCACAGGGCATCCTCCGCGTCGGCGACGAGATCGAGCTCCGGCCGGGAATTGTGACCAAGGCGGACGACGGGTCGGTGCGCTGCACGCCCATCTACTCGCGCATTCTCACGCTTTACGCAGAGAAGAACGACTTGCAGTACGCGGTGCCGGGAGGTTTGATCGGCGTGGGAACCAAGATCGATCCCACGCTCACGCGCGCGGACAGACTGGTGGGGCAGGTGCTGGGGTTGAAGGGCCGTCTGCCGGACTGCTTCGCGGAGGTCGAGATCAGCTACTACTTGCTGAGGCGGTTGTTGGGAGTGAAGACGAGTGACGGGAGCAAGCAGGCCAAGGTGCAGAAGCTCGCCAAGGCGGAGATCCTGATGGTCAACATCGGGTCTACCGCAACTGGCGGTAAGGTGATTGCGGTCAAGGGCGATCTGGCCAAGATCCTGCTCACGCAGCCCGTATGCACCATGGAGGGAGAGAAGATTGCGCTGAGTAGGAGGGTGGATAAGCACTGGAGGCTGATTGGGTGGGGAGAGATCAGGAGGGGCGTGAAGATCCAGATCGACGAATCGAAATGATCAAGCAAGTATTAATAATAGCAACAAGCGTTATGAAGAGAGTAGGGGGGATCTGTATCGTACTGAGTGTGAAGATCCAGATCGACGGATCGAAATGATCAAGCAATTATTAATAATAGCAACAAGCGTTATGAAGAGAGTAGGGGGGATCTGTATCGTACTGAGTACCCTGGCACGCATTGAATGGCCCAGCCGGCCAAATGTATGTGCTGTCTGGGCTGCCATAAAAAAAATGAACCTTTATGACTGGTCTGCCCACCCGGCCCACCTCCCACAGCTCGCCAAAGGGACGTCGGTTGCCGTCAAGAACTCGTCCATGTATCCTACTCCCTGCGTCGTTTCCGCTATCCAACCCAACCCAGACTCTGGCTCAACTAACATTAACACCGGAAGATGTACACCGGAAGATGATAGCAATGACACTTTGTTGTCTGTCGTGCCAACTAAGCGCTTGATACCGTTACACCGAACCGTCCCCACCGCCCCCCAGTCCATCGTATGCTTCTCCACGACCCACTTTCGGTCTCTTTGCAAGTATGAGATCACCAACAGAGACACAGTAATGGAGATAGGGGCTTCGTTCGGCGAGTGCACCAAAACACTTTCCAACGTCGCCAAAAGCGTCGTTGCGCTGGACGTTAGCAAGGAGGGCTGCGCTCGTGTGGGCTCGATGAACCTGAAAAACACCGCGGTGCACTGCATGAACGCGTTCTTTGAGCAAGAGGAGATCACAGCTCTGTACCAGACGAGCCAATGCAACGTCGTGTGCTTGGACATCGGCGGCGATCGAGACCTTCCTTCCGTCGTGAACGTGCTCGCGTGGGTCGCGGCCACTCTCAAGCCGGACATTATCATCACTAAGAGCGAGTCGCTCCATCCCCACATCACTGCCTCACAGCAAGCGTTCGTGCCCCTCCTGCAGACTCAGTGCGACAACTGGGCTGAGAATAGGCCGAAGCGGGCGCCGCTAATCTACTCGCCCGGCATCTGCTCGCCCCGCGTGCCCATCTGCAAGGACTGCAACTACTCGCCGGCCGGCTGCATCAACACCGACTGCCACCACGACCACGATCACTGCCACAAGTGCCTCGTCGAAGGCCACGCCGCTCGCGACTGCACTGCGGCGGCGTTCGGGTGGTAAGACAAACTTCCATGCTTCAACATACTTCACTAAAGGTACTCTTGTCGGATTTTGCACATTCCGAAGTCCACGCTGATCTCTACCGCGTCCCTCCTGACCCTATCCTGCGTGTCTTTCGCATCGATGATGTTCCTTAAGAGCGTCTGGACCCGCTCTCTCCTGCCGTGGTCGATCTCGACGGGCGTAGTCAGAACGGACTTTGCAAAGTACAGCACCAAGTCCAAGTACGCAATCTCGCACGCACCCTCGCCTCCAACAGTGACACCAACCCGTCGCCGGAACAGCTGGTTCCTCTCCTTTCTGCTTTGCACGACGTCGTGCATCGTCGGAAAGACGCTGCCGAACTCGGACGCGACCTTCGAAAGATCGAGGGAGACATCACTTGTCAATCTATCCAGAGCTCCAGTAAAAGTAAACTCGACCGCCCCCTTTGCTTCATCAACGAACGCCTTCACGGCCCGCCACCCCTCAACACGAGCTACTGTGACAGCTACTCCACGTGCCGCATCCGTCTCGGCACGCTCCTCAGCACCCTCATCAGCACACTCGCCGCAGTACCTCTCCAGCTCGCCATCCAAACTCTTGACCCTCTGCTCCAGCCACCGCACGTCCTTCTCAATCCTCGTTACCCCCTTCGCCTCTGACCCCCACTCAACAACCATTTCCTTAACGTCCCTCAGTGCTTGTCCCATCCGCTCAAATCTCTCCCTCTGCCCCACATTCCTCCCTGCCCCGATATCTAACGTATGCTTCAACTTCCTCTCGCACACAGGGCACATGAACCACCCCCCTAGCCCACTTCCGGCGCTCTCCCCCTCCCCATTATTCCCATTCATCAAGCAGTGAAAGTACACACAGTGTCGGAGATTAAACATGTGGCCGATCTCGTGGACCATCGTCTTCATGCAGCACCTCAACTGCTTAGTAACGTCGTCTCCCCTCTCAACAGCACTCGCTTTCACGCCATCGTAAAACCCCTTCGTATGCCTCGCGAAGCTAAACACCCCAACGCGCTCCTGCGTCCTAGCCTGCCCGTATACGAAGTTCCATTCCTCCCCCGGGTATATATCCTCTAACGTCACCGCGAGGCGTATATACGTGCCATGACTCCTAGCCGTCGCTTTGTTGACCGCGGCGAATATGTCGCCGATCAGATACTGCTTGTCGTCGAAGTCGTTCTGCCGCCTAGCCACCCCCTTTAAAGAAACGCCACCATCCCAGACCGTGACCGGCAGCGGATGGTAAAAGGCATCACAGTAGTTCTTCAGTATAGGGAGGAAAAACGCGCCGAGGGGGGAGGTACGGAAGGAGGCACCTACCGGTATCAACATGATTTGATCGAATGTGCCAGGTTTCGGAAGCAAAATCATGCCGCCCGGTTTCATCGAGTTCACATACTCAGCAGGTGTCTGCCCAGCTTCATGGTGTCCCTGCAGCCAGTCCCCGGGCTTTGGCGGGGGGAGACGACGGTGGAATGAGGACTCGGGCTGTTCCAGAGGGATGAGGAGGGGAGGGAGGGGTTTGTGGACGCGCGGCATTGCCGTATGAGTCTTTGGCGTTGTGGGACGGACCACCCCCGGTGTAGCGAAGCACGAAAGGATAAACTCAGTTTGTAAAACCGCTTCCGCTTCTCAAAGTACGAGCAGCACGAGAGTTCACGAGAGAAAGGGACGAGAGTCCAAGCACGATCTACAGTTGTTCAGTTGTTGTTGTGTTCTATTTCACACCCTGCCACCCCACTCGCAGCATGCCGCCACACGTTGTCAACGTCAAGAGCGCCAACACACACACCGACTGCATCACCGCAGTGTGCAAGACTCTCAAGCTGCCTACCATAAGTCTTTCGAACAACCCTTCCAGCACCAAGACAAGCATTTTTTTCCACGGGACATCTGACACTGACCAGTTCAAGAAGGACGCGACTGCGCTCTCGCGCAACCAGCACATTAGCAAGATAGCGGGTGGCCACGAGGCAGCGAAAAAACACGTCCTGGCAGAAGTGTTCCGGCGAGCAGAGTCCATCACCACCTCTGACCCCTCAAACAATGATCCTTCTCCCCTCTCCAGATTCTGGCCGAAGACTTTCATCCTCCCCAAGGACGTCGAGGCCGCGACGATAGCGCTGACTAAGGTATGTACTCCTAAAATTGCATTGTAATTACCTCGCTGAACCTAACCCTGTATTCTGTAACCTTGCACCCTGTAACCCTGCATTTGTTAGAACTCCAAGAAGAAAAAGTCGAAGAAGAAGACGTTCATCCTCAAACCCTCTAGCGGCTCGCAAGGTGAGGGCATTCTCATCCTTCAAGATGCCACCGCGCTCAACTCGTCCCTCCTCATGTGGTCCGCTAGAAGGAACTACATCCTCCAGCAGTACATTCCGAACCCGCACATCATGCCGTCCCACCGCTACAAGTGGGACATGCGCATCTACGTCACCCTTCTCTCGCTCCAACCGCTCAAGCTGGTCCTGCATAAAGAGGGCCTCGTCCGCTTCTGCACGTCCGAATACGTGCCCCCCGACAGCTCCAACCTCTACAATACCATGGCGCACCTCACCAACTACTCGCTGAACAAGCGGTCCGAGAACTACGTGCAGGCCGCGGCAGATGAAGATGACACAAATGCGTCGAAAAGAGCCCTGACAGACATGCTCGCCACAGACAGCTTCATCCCCGCCGGCCTGACCACCGACGCCCTGTACTCGCGGCTTTCTGAGGTGTCGTACTACGCCATTACTTCCATGCTGCCAATGCTGCGCACGCACAAGTACGCGACGAAGGCGAACCCCCACCTGCTCACGAACGCATTCCAGACTTTCGGGCTGGACGTGCTCGTTGACGACGAAGCGACCTGCTGGCTGCTGGAGGTGAACTCGAACCCATCCATGTCGCTCGATCACGAGGGTGAAGTCTCGACCGTTGACGAGAAGGTCAAGGTCAGCGTGATGAGCGAGACGTTGGCCCTGATCACGAGGCCCGACGAAGACCCGCCGGACTCGGTGTTAGACATCAGCGACGGCTTCGGCGATGCGCGGTGGGACGCGTACTTGCTCCTGTTCGACGACCTCTCCCTCGTTTACAGGCACTTGTTCTCGACCTCGTCGACTTCCGAGATCAAGTCTATTTCCCTCACGCTGATACTCTTCAGGAAGCTCATGAAGCTGCTCGACAACGACAGCCAGTCGCACATCTTCGACCTCGTGCACCAAAAGTTCATGCGTAAGTACAAGGAGGAGCGAGACTACGAGGGCGTGAGCGAGTACCAGAGCGACTTTAGCATCATGGACCTATACGACCTCTTCCTGCTGCTCGAGAAGGATGGGCGGCTCAGACTCAACCTGACCGGCGCACTGTCTCTTTGCACAAGAAACATACGCGGGTAACGACCAGGGTGACGACTTAGAGTAATGTTACGAGCTATTTCTTCCCTTCAAGTCATTTCTTCCCTTCAAGTCATTTCTTCCCTTCAAGTCATTTCTTCCCTTCAAGTCATTTCTTCCCTTCTTTCCTCGCAAGCCACCTGCCCCAGTTCTCGCCGTCGTTCTTGCTGAAGTGGCTCAGCTCTCCTTGCTTCTCGATTCCCTCGCTGATCCGCTTGGCTAAGTCCATCGCTTCCTTCAAATACGACGCCCGCAAACGATCATCCTGGCTCCTCTTCATGGCCTCGACCAGAGTCACGGCAAGGTTGTGGCAGTCCAGCAGCGTGTCGCTCGAGCTCTTGCCGAACTTCTTCTCGTTCTTCCTGATGCTCGCCCTCAGATGCTCCATTCCCCCACCGTCCGCCTCGTCGCTGTGCGACGCGAGATTGCCCGCGATCACCCCCAGCACCTCCTTCATCTCCCCCTCGTCCTGCTTCAGAGTCTCCTCCGCCTCTTGCCCCTCCCCGAAGCTCATCAAGCTGCTAATTCCTTTGCTCAATCTCTTCCCGTAGTTCTTCTTGCTCTTCTGCTGGGCGTTCTTGCTCAAAACCCTAACGTCGCTCATCTTGCGCTGCTCTTCCTCCAGCCCAGCAATCGCCAGCTCCAAAAAACCCAGCGCCTCGGTCTTCTTGTGCTCGGGAACGTTTTCGCTATCCAGAATCATCATCGCCAGGTTGTTCCTCGCCAACGCCGTGGAAATGTGCCCCTCGCCGTGCTTGGGGCAGGCCAAGTAGCCCTTGACGCAATCCTTGTACGCTTTCTCCGCGCCATTCTTATCGCCTTGGTAGTTCAGGCTCATCCCCAAGTTGTTCTTGCACACGAGCAGCGCCGTCACGACCTCCGCATGATCACTGGTGTGGCTCTTCTCATACAACTGAATCGCCCCCTTCAACTGCCTCGACGCTTCATCGAACTTTCCTTCATGAAGCAGGGTCTCAGCCAAACTGTGCACGGCATCCAAGTACTCGATGCTCCCCGCTCCGTGGATGGCGAACTCCGCTTCCAACTGCTTAGCCTTGAGCTCCATCATCTGTACCTGGAACTCGTCACCCTTGATGCTGTCCATGATCTTGATCAAGTGGGAGGTGGACTTGATCGTATCGGCGTGGGTGGGACCCAGTTTCCGGAACAGCGCGTCGACGTCGCGCCTCAAGTACTTGATGGCCCCGCGCGAGTCACCCTTGAGCTGCAACACCATGCCAATGTTGTGACAGCACGCGGTCGTCTTGGCGTCATCGGGACCGCACGACTGCTCCAGAGCGTTTAATGCACGCATATAGGCCTCCACAGCCTCGTCGTACTTGCCGAGCTTGCGAAGCAAGATAGCGAAGCTGTGGGGCAGGGTTAGCAGGGGCAGCAGGAGAAGGAAGGCGGTCAACGCATGCATCGCATGGCATCTCGCATGGCATCTCGCATGGCATCACAGTCGCCTCGCTTGCTCACCTGTTTGTCGAAGTGAGCGTCAGAGGATGGGAGTGGCCAAGCACTTCCTGCCGGATGAGCTCGGCCGACTCCATGAGCGGAAGGACTTTCTCAGCCATCATCGTAACGTTGTCGAGCGCGTTGTAATGGCGCTTCAGTATGGTGCAGAGGGATAAAGAGAGCGACGCGTGACAGAGGGACTGGTCGCTCTCCTTGCGGAGGGTCGCAAGCCTGTACTTGACTTCCAAGGCGTGCACGTTCTCGATCTCTTTCACGTAGTTGTCCCGGATCTCAAGCTTCTCCAGTCGCACGTTGACCACCGCCATGTCGTAGCAGTGAGCGCGGAACTGCAGCTCCCGGGCGTCCTGAGGCGACATACACATGGGTGAACAAAAGGGCGGCGCCATACACAAGGGGGCGTTCCTTGTAGCCTGCTCATCTTGTCAGCTCGTGTCACCGGTTCGGCTCACCTGTTGTACTCCGGCGAAGAGGGCGTGCGCGTAGACAGACAAGGGGCTGTCGGGCGCGTTGGTCGACGGACGGATGGCCATCAGCATGGCCTTGAAGTGGAGTGACACGTGCATGATCATGCTGACGGGGAGCTCGGACGGCCATACCTCGACGAGCAACCGCACCGCCTTGTACTTGGAGTTGCACTCGTCATTGCCGAACTCGTTGATCGTTTCGCGGACGACCCACTTAATGCTGTTGGCATTGCCCTTTACGAGCGCGTTGTAGCAACGCGACATGTCCCCAGACTTCTGGCAGATGATGGACGCCTTGACGAGGTCGTTGTGGTGCAGCGGGATGCCGTCGTGCTTCTTGTAGTTGTCCTCCTCCATCTCGGCGTCGGTCGGGCGGTAGTGCATGAACCCAGTGGTGGCCTGCCCGCCTTGCTGGGCGACGTGGGAGATCACGGCGTTGAAGGAAGCGTGGCACGAGTCGTACCTATGTATATATGTACGTTAACAAAGGGGGAAGGCTGCCAGAACAAGACGGGAAGGGAAGAGATCGCGTCATCGTACCTGAGAATGAGATCCGACATGTCGTCGCCGACCTTGTTGGGGTTCTCGGGCTGCCGCAAGTATGGTGTGAGCCGTGTGTGCTAGTGTGTGCTTAGTGTGTGCGTGTGTCCCTCTTCTCACCTGGACAATTTTAACACCTTTCGCCTCGGACCTTCCCGATGAGCCGATGGACCCCACCTTGGTTTTGCTCTCATCCCTGATCTTCCCCAGGTTGGAGCTGATCCAGCTGAGCGAAGACTCGATCATGGACGACGCGTAGATGCTCATGGTGTCGTGACAAAGTGGCAGTGAGAGCTTGAACGCACCGAACCAGGTCTGCTTGTCTTCGGCAGTGTCAAAGGCGACGAAGACGGAGTCGTGGTGGTTGATTTCGTGAGCGGTGTCCTTAATCTTGCCCCACAGCCCACCCCCCTTCTTGCCTCCCAGGGGGCCCTTGCCGAGCGCCGAAAGAGCCAACGAGCCGACAGCAGAAGCGCCAGAGTGGCACTGCAGCTCTAAGCGGTTCTTGCGCGACGAGCCGACGTCGCCGGCTTTCTCGCTGTCGAGGATAGACACGACGTTGATGATTGCCTGGGGGCGACCGGTGGCCTTGCCGCGGCCGGTTGGGGAGGAGGCGTCAACCTCATAGAATTGGATGCCACTATTCTGGGAATCATCTATGGCATGGCACACATGTCATGTTAGCCACACACGTGTCAAGTTAGCATGTGTGAACAAGGGGGGCTCAGGGAACTCACATACTGCCATCTTTTTACGGTAGGTCTTGTGGGCGGCGTCGTAAACATTGCAGTAACCCTCGATACAGTTGGAAATGTAATCCCTGTTGGCTGATGAAGCGCCGAACGCAGCCATGAGTGAGAGGGGGGGGGGGAGCGAGCAGGGAGGGGCGAGGGGGAGAAGGGGACGAGACAGACAGGGACGAGGAGGGCGCGTGTGGGAGGCGGGGGAAGCTGGACTGAACGAAAGATTGTCCCCATGTGGCTTGCTTTCTCTTTGCTTTCTTCTACTCATCTGCTCTCAAATTTAGAGCAACAGTAACTGTCCCCCATCGTACCCTGCAGTACCCTGCAGTACCCTGGTTGCTGGGGCTGGTTGCTGGTTACAGCAGGGGTTACAGCGTGCCTAGTGAGTACAGATAATCCATCTAGTCAGTCTTACTCTTGCCTCTAATAACCTCCGCTCCGACGCACCCCGCAAACACTCCCGCTATACCCCCGCCCCCCACCCCCGCTGCAACCCCCGCCACCCCAACCACCGCCCCACTCACTCCTCTCAGGACAAGGTTGTTAGTGAACGCCGCCACGATCACGTACATATACACGGGTAGGAGCACGAGTATCCCGACGGTGAAGCACTGCATGCCCAGTACAATCCCGCCAATGCCAGCGAGGAGGGAGGCGTACGGGAGTAGTGTGGGGGCTCCCTGTCGGTACGTTAACAGGCCGGCGGCGAGGATGGTGAGAGGGTAGCCGACGGGGCGGGGGAGGGTCGCGAGGGGGAGGGCGAGGAAGCACGCGGCGAGGAAGGAGAGCAAGTGGAAAGGTGATGGCGGCTGGTTGGTGTTGATCCACAGCTCAGAGTCAGGAATGTCCGAGGCCGACAGGGTTAGATGGTGTACCGCCCTTACGCCGTAGACGGCAAGGCCTATGCCGGCGATGACGAGCGTGTAAAGGAACTCGCCATTGGAGAGGAAGCCGTTGGGTAGGAGGATGTATGAGCGTACCGAGTGGTGCAGCCGTTCCTCGAGGGAAGTTAGGCAGCGAAGTACGACAAGGAGGTACTGCAGAAAATCTGCGGTGCCGTAGAGAGAGGAAGGAACTTCCAGCGTTACGGCGTCGATGCCCGCGATGAGTAGCACGTCGTGCGGCGCGGGATGGAGTGTGTCATAGAGGAAGGCGAAGTAATGGTGGGGTAGCGGATCAGAAGGGATGGAGAGAGTGGTAAAGGTGAGACGGTTTGCGGGGATCCAGACTCCGGCGGCGGTGGCGAGGAGAGAGACGAGGTCGAGGTTCGGGACGAGGCCGTTGGAGCCGGAGGGGAGTAACCGAAAGGTTGAGGAGTTGGAAGGACGGAGGACAATGGCGGAGCGGATGCCGTTGAGGAGGCGGGGGGGGTCAGGGGAGAGTGTGATGTGGAGCGTGTGAGGGAGCCAAGCGCCGGTAGTCTGGATCGCCGTGGCGAGGGAGGAGATAAGAGTAAGGGAATTAGCGGTAGGGGAGGAGAGGATGTGGATGTGGGTTGAGGCTGAGGGACCGGCAGACAGAGAAGGGTGAAGGGACAGGTTGAGGGTCATTGGTGTCGCGGTGCAGGTTGGGTATGCGTATTGTAGATTGTCTGATAGGTCTTTGCAGATGCTTGAAGTGGTTGGCACTCCATCAAGTAGTGTCATTTCAGTCAAAGAATTCAGCGGTGGCTTCTCGCGCCTCGCAGCCTTTCCAGAGAGGGACGAGAGAGTCGACGAGAGGGTGTTTTCGTCGATGAAGTGCCCCCGGAGCTTTCCTTCGCCGGTGGACACTGATATGTACGGATGCAGGGCTATGTGGAGGACTGAGAGGAGGAAGGGGAGGAGGAGGAGGAAGCGGGAGGGGGGGGAATTCATGGGGGTGGGGGATGTGGCGAAGGCCAAAGCGAGGGCCAAGGCGAGGAGGCGGAGATGGGCGGAGAACGTGGAGTAGGCGGCTAGCAAAGATCGTCAGGTACAAATGAGATTGTAATTTTTTCCCAGTCTGAACAAGTGCCAATTAAATGTTATTGTAATTTTTTCCCTTGCATCATTTCGACGCGTTCTCAGAGTGGGAGTTATCAGGGGCAGCATCATAACACGTCCACAGTGGTCCTCAAATAACGCAGGCAGTGTACTCGTTGCTCGCCGCGTCAAATACTTCGCCGCAGAGTCCTCCAACGTTTATATCACTCGCTCGCACGCTGCGGTACCTCTCAATTTGTCCCATCAATACGCCGCCCAGCGCAGTTCCGGGTGACACGTGACAGCGGGTTGACGTGTAATGAACGCGATGTTATGACGCGATCTGTGCTTGTGTGTTAGCTTGTGCCCATCTAGGTCTGATTGATATACGTTTTGGAAGCAGTACCGCGTGAGAATCTACACATAAAAATTCGACTAGCCATTCTAAGCCCCCCTTGATCGCTTTAACATGCCCACACCACCCTACCTGTTCATGCCACCATTTGCCATCTAACACCCCGGGTATTTATTTATCAGCTTCTACCCTTCTCGGACCTAACCCTTCACACGCACTCACACGCACATCTCCACAATCATGCTCGGCGCCATCCGCAACACGCCCTCCTCAATCCCCGGCCTTCTCAGCTCCCAAGCCTCCGCCTCTCACTCCCTCAAAATGGTGCAGCGCTTCACAGCAGTGTCCACACCTACCACCATCCGGACACTTGCAAACACGCACCGCAACCACTCGTCCCTCGCTCACGCCAAAAGAATCACGAAGAACGCACGCCTTCTCAACAAACACCGCATCTTCGCCGTCGCCCTCGCCGCCCTTGCCCTCGAGCATAGCCGCCAGAAGTCCCTCTTTGCCAACTCCAACTTTGCCATTGCTGACTACAACGTGGCCGGCTCCCTGAAGCCCACCGACCACACAGTCGCCGCCCGCCTCAAGCGCCTCGCGCTCGCCCTGAAGCGCATCGGCATGCTCTCCTGCCTCGCCGCCCCCGTCGCCATCCTCGGTCCTCTCTCCTATGCCACCTCCAACTTCCTCCCCTCCCTCAACGACTTCACATGGGAGTACTCCCTCTGGGGCATCGAAGCCGCCGGCCCCACGTTCATCAAACTCACCCAGTGGGCCTCCACCCGCTCCGACCTCTTCCCCGCCGAGTTCTGCCTCCGCTTCGCGCGCCTCCAAGACGCCACCCGCGGTCACACCTGGCAGGACACTGAACGCACCATGGTCGCGTCGTTCGGGGCGAACTGGCGCGATCAGATCGAGCTGGACGCAAGCAAAGAGCCGATCGGGAGCGGCTGCATCGCGCAAGTTTACCACGGGGTGTTGAAGCAGGCGGCTGGGCTTAAGCAGAAGGGGCAGGAGGTGGCTGTCAAGGTGGTGCATCCGCACGTGAGGGAAGCGGTTGAGATGGATTTCTATATCATGGACAAGGTGACGACGTTCCTCGAGGGCCTTCCGAGGCTCAACCTCGAGTTCCTCTCCCTCTCTGACTCCGTCGAGCAGTTCCGGCAAGTCATGGTCCCGCAGCTGGATCTCCGCTGCGAAGCGAAGAACCTCGACCGCTTCATTCTCAACTTTTCGGACACCAAGGAGGTCCAGTTCCCTCAGCCCGTGGACGAGCTGGTCACCGAGAACGTGCTCGTGGAGAGTTTCGTCACCGGCAACCGCATCCTGTCCTACCTGAACCCCAACGCGGCCGTCGCCGACAAGCAAATCCTCGCGACTCTCGGCGTTACGACGGTCATGAACATGATTTTCATGCACGACTTCGTGCATGGGGACTTGCATCCCGGGAACATCCTCGTGACGAGGGACAAGGTGAGGCGAAGAGAAGCGGGAGCAGAGCGATGGACGCGACGCCCCTTCTTCACGTCGGTAAGGCTTGGCTCACACATGTGTATGGCGCGTGACAGGAAGGAGACCTGTGCTTGAACTTGCTGGATTGCGGCATCGTCGTGGAGATGGGAGAGAGCGACCACAAGAACTTGATTAATATTTTGGGGGCGCTCGTGAAGAAGGACGGGGCGCTGGCGGGCAAGCTCATGGTGGACACGGCGAAGCACAAGCGCGCCTCTGCGAAGGATGTGGAGATGTTCTGCCAGGGCATTCAGAGGATCTGCATCGAGGACGAGGACGAGAACTTCCTCGAGAAGGTGGGCGACTACTTGGCGGACATTTGCGACATGGCGTGCCGCCACAAGGTCAAGCTCGAGTCCAAGTTCATCAACGCGTCGCTCGCTGTTGAGATTATGGAGGGAATCGCAACCAAGCTGTACCCCGAAATGATCGTGCAGGAGATCGCGCTGCCGCTGGTGCTCAAGGCAGAGATCATTCACGGCATCCGAAAAGTTGAGATGCCCACGATGATGGAGGGTTGGTTTGGCAAGAAAAAGGAGTAAGAAGGTCCCGCAATGATTTAGTTAGAACGACCTCCTCTGCTGTTTCTGCCGATCCCTCTTGCTCCTCGCCGCCGCCTTGGGCACTCCATCAGTGCCCACGTTCCCCCCAGCCCTGTGAATACTCGCCATGGCAGCGAGCACGTCAACCCCCGCTTTCGTCACGTCGAACTCCACTTTTTGTCCCGTCACAACCTTGCTCTCCTGTTCGACGGCGCGGGCGACGTTGCCGTAGTCGATGTCGACGTTGTCACTCCAGTCTTTCTCGACTGACGCGCCGCGCCAGGACTTGTTGTCGGACACGAACAGGGACTTAACCATTTGCGAGAACGAGCTCCGGCGTTGAAGAGGCGGCTGAACTGGTGACAGGGATACGCCTGGCGAGCCCAGTGACGCGAGCGACGTGACGCTAGGCGACGCTAGTGGCGCGAGTGGGGACGCTTTGGCGCCGTCTATTGTGGACAAGAAGTCTGTGAGAGAGTCGCCTTCAATCATAACCATGCCCTCCGGCTTACTCCCCAAGCTCGGCAGTGCATCCAGTGTGTTTCTAGTGCTTCTCCTCTCCTTCTTCCGCCTCCTACTCGCCGCAGACTTCATCACACCCTCTGCTGCCTTATTCGCCGCTCCCCCACCCGGCGTCTTATTGAGGAGCAGCTCTACGACGGCGTTCGGGACTCCGGTAGTGGAGAGAGCGACGTCTAGCGGCGTGTTGCCTGACCGGTCCATTCCTGTTACTGCGTTGACATTGATCTCGACCATTTTCTTGACCACTTCTATGGGCGCTTTGTGGAGGCAGGCTTCGTGGAGGAGGTAGTTTGCGGCTGGGGTGGACTTGACTTTGCAGAGTTGTGGGGTGGCGGTGATGAGGTCCAAAACGTTGCCCCAGTCTTGGCACCGGATGAGGGACCGGACTGCTGCCATTGGGGAGATTAGGGGGTGGAGGGGTATAAGAGGG
>Ga0307985_10000754_pt1 | contig 18541 bp, 12 predicted proteins | sample EllFjometageno80_FD_203155 | JGI IMG/M metagenome (GOLD analysis project Ga0307985, IMG submission 203155) | Marine microbial communities from Ellis Fjord, Antarctic Ocean - #80 | ecosystem: Environmental > Aquatic > Marine > Unclassified | place: Southern Ocean | collected 2014-10-09 | reverse complement strand
TGGGGTGGGTTGGATCATTGACTACAAGACAGGCAAGTCGGCTAAGTACGCTGACAAAGGCCAGCTTGAGTTGATGGCGCTGGCTATCTTCAAGCACTACCCCGAAGTCACCAAGCTACATGCAGGGCTACTGTTCGTAATAGCGAAGAGCCTAGTCAAAGCCGAATACGAGATTGACCTGCAGCAACCTTTATGGAGCAAATGGTTGGCTAATTATGCTAGGATGGAGAAAGCATTCGAGGTGGATGTATGGAACCCGAAACCTTCGGGCCTATGCAAACGCTACTGCCAAGTGGTCGAGTGCCCCCATAACGGAGCAAACTGATGCCATATGTAAATAAACCTCGCCCGTACAAGAAAGAGTACGAGCAACAGAAAGCACGAGGCGAACACGAGAATCGCATGGAACGTCAACGTGCACGTCGTGCAATGGACAAGGCCGGTAAGGATGCCAACAAGAATGGCAAAGCCGACAAGCGTGAAGGTAAAGACATCGCGCACAAGAAAGCGTTGAGTAACGGCGGCAGCAATAAGGACGGAGTAACCGTTCAGAGCCGTAACAAGAACCGAGCAGCGGGTGGCGCTATGAGCAGCCCCAAGAAAAAACGGTAGTGAATCACTACCACGGAGAACAACATGGAAATTTTGCGGGATAAAGCAATAATGCTGCGGGTACGCAACCCAAAGCAAATCACAACAGCTATCCCCAATAGCAAGGAACTACCTATGAACAAGGTTTTAGTTAAGTGGGGACTGGACGAAGTCCTATCGCTGAAGTCGTTAAACATAACTGCACCGTCGCCGATCACGAAGCGATACCAATGGACGGGACAGTACAAGCCGTTCGAGCACCAGAAGGATACCGCGTCGTTCCTTACACTCAACAAGAAGTCCTTCTGCTTCAACGAGCAAGGTACGGGTAAGACTGCATCCTCTATATGGGCAGCGGACTACCTGATGAAAATCGGCAAAGTTAAACGGGTGCTGGTTGTATGCCCCCTGTCGATCATGGACAGCGCATGGCGCAACGACTTGTTCTCCTTTGCAATGCACCGCACGGTTGACGTTGCACACGGCGGCAAAGAGAAACGCAAGAAGATCATCAACTCTGGTGCTGAGTTCGTAATCATAAACTATGACGGTGTAGAAGTTGTCAAAGACGAGATTGCTGCAGGTGGGTTTGACCTGTTCATCGTCGATGAGGCTACACACTACAAGAACGCGCAGACTAAACGGTGGAAAACCCTCAACAAGCTAATCAAAGAAGATGATTGGTTATGGATGATGACGGGTACACCTGCTGCACAAAGCCCTGTCGATGCTTATGGCTTGGCTAAGTTGGTCAACCCGCTATCTGTCCCGAGGTTCTACGGGGCGTGGCGGGATATGGTGATGCACAAGGTTACGCAGTTCACCTACAAACCTAAAGAGACCGCCAAGGATACGGTGCACCACGTACTGCAGCCTGCGGTTAGGTTTACGAAGGAAGAGTGTCTTGACCTGCCTGACATGGTGTACACCAAACGCTTCGTCGAAATGACCGCACAGCAGAAGAAGTACTACAACACACTGAAGAAGCAGATGCTCATGCAGGTAGCTGGCGAATCCGTGACTTCCGCGAACGCTGCAATCAACATGAACAAGCTACTACAGATCAGCGCAGGGGCGGTATACACCGACGATGGGGACTCTATAGAGTTCGACATCAAGAACCGTTACCAAGCGTTGAAAGAGACTATCGACGAGAGCAGCCAGAAAGTTCTGGTGTTCGTGCCGTTCCGACACACTATCGACATGCTAACGCGGAAGCTACGAGCCGATGGTATTACTACCGAGGTTATACGGGGCGACGTATCTGCGTCTAACCGTACGGAGATATTCGAACGCTTCCAGAACGATCCCGACCCGAGGGTTCTAGTGATCCAGCCACAGTCTGCTGCACACGGCGTCACACTTACAGCAGCGAACACAATCGTGTGGTGGGGTCCAACCTCTTCTCTGGAGACGTACCTACAAGCCAACGCACGTATCCACCGTGCCGGACAGAAGCATAAATGTACGGTAATTCAAATAGCTGGCTCCGCTGCAGAAAAACGCATATACAAAATGCTGGACGATCGTATCAACATACACTCCGCTATGATAGATTTGTACAAAGAAATACTTGACTAACTATCATAAGTCACCATATAACAGTTATACAACGAGAAAACGGAGAATACATATGACTGTGTCAGTTGATAAGCTCGTCAGTACGTACGCCAAGATACGTGACAAGCGTTCGGAGTTAAGCGCCAAGTACAAAGAAGAAGAAGGCGCACTTCGGGAAAAGCAAGACAAGGTGAAACTAGCCTTGCTCGATTACTGCAAAGAGCATGAGGTTGACAGTGTCCGCACTGCATCAGGATTGTTCTATCGCACCGTTAAACAGCGTTACTGGACGAGCGACTGGGAATCTATGCACTCCTTTATCATGGAGCATGAGCTGCCTGAGTTTTTCGAGAAGCGTTTAAACCAAACCCATGTACGTCAGTACCTTGAGGAGAACCCTGACCAACTACCGGCAGGTCTCAATGTGGACTCTGAGTACACAATTTCTGTGAGGAAAAAATGACTAAGACTGAAACGCCATACGCTAATATCAACAAGGTGGCAGACTACTTTCGAGTGTCTGTATCCACCGTGCGCAAGTGGGTGCACTCGGGGCAAATCCCTGCTGACACCTACATTCGACTCGGCGAAGTCTACCGTTTTCGGCTAGATGACGTCGAAGCAGCCTTGACTGCTGCATCAAAAGAGGCGCAAGTAAGTACCTCTACAACAAAAAACGACGGAGAATAATATGTCAGATTTAGCATTGTTTGGGGAAGGTAATTCCCTAGTGAGCAGCGACTTGTTCAAATCACTACAAGAAGCAGACGATAACCTTTCCGGTGGCGGCGGTGGCGGTGGGTCCAACCGTATCAGTCTACGCGGTGGACGTTTTCGTGAGATGGTCAGTGGTGAGCAGGTCAACGTCAAAAGTGACGGCGTACTAGAAGTCATCGTAGTTAACGCAGCGAAGCTGTCCCGTACGTTCTACTCAGGTGCCTACGATCCTGAGAACCCTGCTCCACCCGCATGCTGGTCCCCTGATACACAGGCCCCTGCTAAGGAAGTACCTGCAGATACACGTCAAGCGTCTCGCTGCATGGATTGCCCACAGAACATTAAGGGTTCTGGCCAAGGCGAGAGCCGTGCATGCCGCTTCAACCAGCGCATTGCAGTTCTGCTTCCGGGAAAACTAGACACTGTGTACCAGCTGCAGCTGCCAGCTACTTCTATCTTTGGAGAAGCCAAGGACGGCAAGATGGGCATGCAAGCGTACGCCAAGTATCTTAGAGCGCACAAGACGCCTTCTATCGCTGTGGTAACGCATATGTACTTTGACGAAAACAGCGACACACCGAAACTGTTCTTCAAGCCATCACGTCCGTTGACTGAGGAAGAACTACAGCAGGCTGTGTCTATGAAAGATAGCGATGACGCTATCAAAGCAATTACGTTGACTGTGTCCCAAACCGATAAGGTTTCAGTTAAGCGTGATGGTCCAGTTGCAGATGACGAGATTGATCTCGACGCTGTGCCTGAGCCTACGAAGGTCGCCAAGAAGAAAGAGGTTGCTGTTCCCTCTGCCGCCGAGGTTGATCTATCATCTATCGTGGACGATTGGGACGACTGAGGGGTCAGTCTTCTAACGTAAACGCTAGGTAGTCGTGGCGGGTTTGTTACCCTTTCAGAGCCCGCCACGACATATTTTTGGGAGCAGCAGCAATGAACACATTAGATTTTTTGGGGGGCTTACTTAGTAGTACAGGACACTACTGCGTATTCGCCGCTCGCAAAGCAGACAACACCCGCATACAGAAGTTTTACGACACCCTAGAAGAAGTGGAACGAGCATCTCAGAAGTTTGATGCAGACGGGTTTGACGTATACTTCGCTTTGAGCACATTCAAAGAGGCGACGAAAGACGCAGGGCGCAAAGGCCCAAACGCACACGAGCTGAAGTCCCTATTCATCGACTTGGACTGTGGCCCGTTGAAGGAATACCCTTCGCAGAAGGTAGCGATAGACGCACTACGTTCCTTCTGTAAAGAACTATCCCTGCCTAAACCTCTTATGGTTAACAGTGGTCGGGGCGTACACGCCTACTGGCCCTTGACCGAAGCAGTTTCGGCGACGGAGTGGCTAGATGCAGCGGAGCGATTGAAGAAAGCCTGTGCGAATAATGGCCTCCTCGCAGACCCTGCGGTAACTGCAGACGTGGTCCGTGTCCTACGCGTACCGTTCACACACAACTACAAAGAAGAGCCAGCCTTGCCTGTAGAGTTCTTTGGCGTAGCTATGCCAGAACCTGTAGTCCTGTCTGAGTTCTTGGGTAATTTAGGTGTGCTATCGACACCAGTTACTAAGATTGATCTAGGCACCGATGCGCTTTACGAAGCCTATACCGAAAACTCTGAGAACGTCTTCAAGACTATTATGAAGAAGACAGTCGAAGGGCGCGGGTGTGAGCAGCTAAAGTTTATCGCGACACGCCAAACCGAGGTTAGCGAGCCTCTGTGGCGGGCTGGCCTATCCATTGCAAAGTTCTGCAGTGATGGCGATATGGCGGCGACAAAGATTTCCAACAAGCACCCTGCATACAACGAAGAAGATATGCGCAAGAAGTTGGACGAGATTAAAGGCCCGTACACCTGCGCACGTTTTGACGAGTTGAATGAGGGCACGTGCCAAGACTGCCCACTATGGGGTGAGATCAAATCCCCTATCGTACTGGGCAAACGTATTCGGCAGTCCGAGAGCGATGTGGTAGTGTCTGCACCGATCCTCAAAGGCGGTATGAAGAAGTCTGAACAGTTTGAGATACCGGAGTATCCGAAGCCCTACTTCCGTGGTGTGGCAGGGGGAGTGTTCCTGCGTAGTAGCAATGCTGACGGGGACATCGACGAAGACCTGATCTACCACCACGACATCTACATTACGAGAAGACTACACGACATCGAATTGGGCGAGACGCTAGTGTTCCGCCTACATTTGCCACGAGACGGTGTACGCCAATTCAACGTGCCTCTTACGAGCATAACTTCACGTGAGGAGTTCCGTAAGTGCATGTCCAAGGAGGGCGTAACTGCATTTGGAAAAGGAATGGACAAACTTATGGCCTATACAACAAAATGGGTAGATGAGCTGCAGCGTACAACTGTAGCCGACGAGGCGCACCGACAGTTTGGTTGGGCAGACGATAACATGGATGCGTTCGTATTGGGCGACAAGCTAGTCACTGCAACGAGCACGGACTTCAACCCGTCTTCCTCCCCCACGGCAGGGCTAATGGATGCGTTCGAGGCTAAAGGCTCACGAGAAAAGAACCTTGAACTGTTGGCGTTCTACGACAAACCACACTACGAGCTGCACCAGTATGTAGTTGGCGTAGGTTTTGGCTCCCCGCTGATGGCACTGACGGGTCTGAACAGTATGTCTATTCACCTGTATGGCGGATCGGGCGTAGGTAAGACCACTGCACAGATGGCAGCACTCGGTATATGGGGCAGTCCAGATGACCTGATGAACAAGCCCGAGGACACGCACAACTCTCGTATGCTCCGTGGCGAGGTAATGCACAACATACCGTTGGTGTCAGACGAGATGACGAACGTGAATGGTGAGCAGATGTCTGACTACGTTTATCAGGTGTCTGGTGGTCGGCAGAAAAACCGTATGTCCGGTAGTGGCAACACGGAACGTGCACGGGGTAAACCTTGGCACCTACTCGCACTGAGTTCGGGTAACACAAGTGCATGGGAAATATTGGGCCGCTTTAAAGCATCGCCGAAAGCAGAGATGCTGCGGATGTTTGAGATACGCGTCAAAAAGATGGACTTCGTTAAGGGGGACAACACTGACACGGCTAGTCTGATAAACGACTTCAATACAAACTACGGCCACATTGGGGCAGAGTACATCCAGTGGGTTATGAACAACAAAGACGAGGTAAAGCGCACAGTAGAATCTGTACGTGTTCGTCTAGATAAAGCAGCTGGGCTTGGACCAGAGCACCGTTTCTGGTCTAACGGAAACGCAGTTATTATTGCTGGCTTGATCTTTGCCAAGAAGCTGGGCCTCGTGAACTACGATGTACCTGCAGTCTACAAGTGGGTCGTCAACGAACTTATATCCCGAAACAGCTACGTGAACGATGTAGGTGCCTCTGTCGCTGAAACACTCAACAACTACTTGTCAGAGAACTACAACAACTTGCTCAAGATCGAGAGCACTGAAGACCTACGGGGTAAGAACGACAACGGGCTGGATCAACTCGTTCCTGTCGGTGCATCTCCCAAGGGCCATCTGGTTGCACGTTATGAGCCTGATACGAAGCTGCTGTTCCTACGGGTCAAACCATTCAAGCAGTGGTGCGTGGATCAGCAGATTAACTATCAGAGTGTTGTGGATGAGCTGAAGGCTAAGATGTCCGCGAAGTCTATGAAGAAGCGCCTGACAAAAGGCACGGACTTCAACATGCCTCCGGAGTCGGTGCTAGTGATGGAGTTTGCAGGTTTAGAGGATAGCAGTGATGGACCAGAAGGTATTGAAGATTGATGACCTAAACCCTGACGGGTTGCGGGTAACGGTAGCATGGGAGGATATGGGTGTTACGGCATCTGTATTCATCCCATGCGTTGACACCGAAAAGTGTAGGGCGCAGCTGGATAAGCTGGCCAAGCGCAAAAAATGGAAGTTCGATACCCAAGTGTGCATCGAAGGAGGCAAACTAGGTTTACGGGCGTGGCGTACTGTGTAATACTTGCCGTGCGACAACATTTGCTCATGTTGTTCTCCGCCTCTTACTGGCCCTCACCAATCCTTATGCGGTGAGGGCTTTTTTTGTTAGAAGCCTTGGAAGCCTTTGTCGTACTCTTCTACGATCTGCTCCATGAATGGCGTGTAGGTCATGCCGCCCTTCATATCCCCAGTGGTACGCTCGAAGCTACGGTTAGAACGAGACATCGTATCTGACGTGATGCGGGACTTATCAGCACCCGCAGGTAGACCCTCGTTATAAGTCTTAATCATACGACGTACTTTAGCCAACTCGGCTTTGTCACCTTCACGCAGGGCCATGTTGTGACGGCGCAGGAGCTTAGTTCGTGTGCTGCTGACGGCTTCTTCGCGACGTCTAGCGTTCTTGTTGAACTCCAGCTGCTGGATATAAGACTTCGGCGCGAACCCCAGCCCCTGCATAACTACGTTGTACGCGTTAATGTCCTCAGTGATAGGGTCGCCGCGGCGTGTGTTCGCACCTTCGGTACCGAAGCGCACTGCTTTAAAAGCGTTACGCACTGCTGCAGGTAGAACTGTTTCTACGCCGCGCCCCGCAACCTTCATGTTTCCGTCCGTTAGACCTTCCACAATTTCTTGGCCCCCGCGCAAGGTGCTTACGCTGATACCGACTACAGGGCCGCCCAGCTGCTCCGCCAGAGTCCATATCGGGCTCTGGTCTTCTTTTTTCACGAGTGGTGGGCGGTACAGCAAGCTGTTTAGGGAGATGCGGTTTGCTACATCAACACCAAGAACTTGGTTTGCTAGGCCCCCGTAGATACCCTCACCAGTAAACTTACGCACTGCGGATTCGAAGTCATCCTCGTCCTCGTCAGCGAACATGTTGTAGATCATGCCGAGCGTACCCATCATTGGCATGCCACCAGCACCGGCCATAATTCCTGTTGTGATTAGGAAGTTGCGTAGGCCGACACGTGCAATCTTGCGATCATTCGCGATCTGCTGTGCTTCTGCTTCAGTTACACCCTGCTCCTGCATGATGGTCTGGATGTTTGTCGAGCCGATAGAGTCGTGGCCCAGCTTATACATCATGTAGTACTTGGCGATAGCGAAGCGTTTGAACAAGAACAGCACGTTACCTACGCCACTTTGTGCCCATACTGGACGCCCAGCAGCTGCAGTCGAACCAAGCGTGAACTCAGTTGTCTCAATAGCTTTCTGTGCGGCGTCTTTGTAGTCCTGATCGGTAAGCTGTTTACCTTCGGCTTGTAGCTTCCTAACCTCTAGTGCGTACGATGCAGTGAGCGTTGTTTCTCTGTTAACGCGTTCCGAGTGATGGAACATCGCACTGGTCCATCTGTTAACGCCCTCTAGCGGAGCATCACGGCCAATCTCAAGACTTTCTTGAGTCATGGATTGGTTGGACTGACCTTGGTCAGCGGCAGTTTCGAACAGTATGTCGGCCCGAATCTTCTGCATTTCCGGCGGCAGCTGCTCGAATGTATAGTTGAAGGAAGACTTACCTACGACACCCATATCAACTGCTTGCTCTATAGGTGCGCCGTCAGGGCCAGTAACCATAATACCGCGTGTTTTCGGCGCGTTCATTATCAGGCGAGTAGCCTCGCCGTACGCGGCAGCAGTCTTACCCACTCCGTACTCTGCGGAGATAATCGGCATAGCACTCATCGCAACGTCGAAGAAGGTAATCGCTGCTGACGAGAAGTTGAGACCCATCGTCATGTTGAAGCCGACAGCGTTAGCTTGCTGCGACCAACGAGGGACATTAGGTTTTTGAGCGAACGCAGCGATCTGGTCCAGCTTACGGGCTATGTCTGCAGTCTCAGGGTTGGTTAGGTAATTGCCCTCTTTGAGCTTATTACGGAACTTCTCGATCTCTGCCGCTGCTTGTATCTGCACGATCTGGCGGTTTAGGTCGCGACCTTTCTCTTTCATCATAGATAGAGAATCAAACTTTGTGTCGCCTACTTTTGTAGGTGTAGTGTCGCCGATATAACCGCGAACATCTTTACGTCTGCGGAATCCCTGCATGAACGAACGCTCAGGCATAGCATCAAGGGCTAGGTCTACAACGCTTTGAACAGCTGCGTCATATTCTTTAGGGTCTTTGAAGCTGTTCTTTGAGGCTTCCATAGTCTTTAGGATGTCGTACACAAACGAAGAGCTAGGCACAGCGTTGAAGTTCATCGGCTGATCTGCGCGAGTGTATTCGGGCTTAGTACCGGCCACGCTATTGGCAGTTGCAGCTTTGAAGGCTTTATCCAGCGATCTGCGGTTCTGATAATACTCTACAGAAACTTCAGGCTGCCCCTGTTCGTTCAGGAACGTGTACTGCAGGCGGTGCTTACCCTTACGCGTCAACGGGAAGTATGGACGGATGATCCCGCTTTCTTTCATAAGGATGTCGGACAACTTCTCGAAAGCAGATGCACGGGTAGCAGGGTCACTAATGGTAGCTTCCAAGCGGGCACGGAGTGCCGGAAGGATTTCGTCATAGGTGTCTTGGAAGAAGTTACGCATTTGGCGGTAGAACGCCTGCCCTTCTTTCCCGAGAGAGTTGTACTGCTTACGCAAAGCATCGTAGGCCACCAAATCCTGCGGGTCAGGGTCTTTCATGTTTTTAGCTTTGGTATTCTTGGACTTGTCCACGTTAGCGTTAAAGTTCTTAACCCAAGCGAGGCGGGCTTTCTCAGACTTGAACTCCTTGACCACAGACTTCTTAGTAGTCAGGTCGTGGTACGCCGTCTTGTATGAGCTATAGAACTCACGAGGAAGTGAAGGGTCTACACGCAGTGCAGTGGACTTCGGGATTATGTTGTTGAGAGTCTTGAACCCCGCTTTGTTCTTGCGTGCCCAAGCTGCGTAGTTGTTGACCATGGCGTCCAGCGTGTCAGAGCGTTTGCGCATTGCACCACTCATCTTACGGATCAGGACGTTTAGCTCTGGGGCGAACGGAATCTTTTTCTTCGCAACATCTGCAAGGATGCGGGAATCTAGGGAGCCGAGAATGACGTTCTTCGCACCACGTAACGCAGGTTCGCTGGTGTTATATACAATATCGGACGCCATCTCCACGTATTCTTCTTTCTTGCTTGGCGGTACAGATTCAACTGCACTTCTAGCAAGACCAGCACTTCCGTCAGGAGTGCCAGCGGCGAGCAACATCGAAGGCGCTCCCCGTGTAGCGGGTGATGGAGCCAACATACCTTCGACAATGCGATCAAGTTCTTTTAGCTGTGCGGTATTTCCTGAAGAAGGTAGCCCCAATATTCTACGCATAATTTTTGTCATTGTATCGACAAACTTTGAATATATCGAAACACCGTCCATCTTACTTAAAACAAGCGCAGTTCTAAACTCAGGATTACTTTGTGCTTCTGCCACAAACTCGTCTAGATTTTGTGTGCCGTACACTTCCCCAAGCTGTCCCCGCGCACTATCAAGCATCCGCTGTAGCTGTTTTGTTGTCGGTAGTGACGGATTTGCCAAGGACGCCGAGGTAGCTGCGTGGAACATCTCGTGCAGGATAGTATGCACGTTCATACCAGTATTAGCGTCGATATAGACGGTGTTTGTTTCGGGGTCAAACAAGCCAGCAGCTTTGCGCCCCACCATCTGGGACAAGTCAGGGCTAACCTGTACCTGCGTCGTGCCTACAACTTCGGCTAACTTACCTGCGATCTGGCGGATACGGTCTACTTGGCTTGTGGAAGCGATGGCGTTGAGAGCAAACTGCAAATCACCACGCTGTACGGCATTACGTACGCTTGGTAGCAACGCCATGTCGAGGCCATGTACCGGATCAACGAGTAGGAACCCAAGTTCGTTCTGCGTGTAAGTAAGCCCATCGTAGAACTCTTGTACTTCTGCAGGGGTTAGAACCTTGTTATCGTTCTGGGTGTCTAGGTAAACGTATTCGTCCTTGTTAGGCACCTTACGCTTCTTAAAGCCCATGCCAGTCATATAGGAGTCGAACGCCGTCTGCCCTTTTACGGGCTTAAACGATCCGGTTATCGGACCGCTTGTTGCACCTTCGACGCGTTGGGATTGGTCAAGGGCTGACGGGGCTTGGTAATTCACCTCTGGGGACGCAAGGTAGCGGTTAAGCTGGCTCTTGAGTGCGTTGTCCTCTTTCTGCTGAATGCCCTTCATAACCTTAGTCACGCCAATGTAGGCGTCAGACGGGCTGAACTTAGCCGTATCACGGTTAGCTACACGACGTGCACGGATCATCTCTTGGATAGCACCGTCAGACATGTTTGCGTGTACCCAGCGGCGTGCATCCATGGCAGACTTTTGAGTCATGCCTTTATAGAACGCAAACTGTGCGGGGGTGTAGTCTTTCGCAACAGACTGCGTAGGGCCAACGACCGCTGTCGCACCGATTTCGGCGAGGGCATCTACAGGTCTGCGGAACCGCTGGAAATATAGTTTGGCCGCTAGGGCCGGTGCATCGCCCTTGAGTTCTTTGTCGGATATATTGAGTAGCTCTACGACACCCTCTTTGTCCACCGCAGTAGTGACTTCGGTTACGTCCCGTGGGTCTAGCTGGGTGTCATGGTACTCACGTCTTTCGGGCTGCTTACCACGATTGTTCTCAAAAATTGCATCCAGCTTCGCCTGAGCCTCACCGCTACGGGCCGTCTCAGTAGCTCGTATATCTTCCTGTGGTACCGGCGCTGCTTGTACAGGTGCGGCCTCAAAACGAGGTGCAGGTGCTACAGGTGCAGGGATGTTTTGCCCTGCCGTGCCCGTAACTTGGCCCGGTGTAGCGGCTTGCTGCATGGCAGGTGTAGCTTGTGGAGCAGCTTGTGGAGCAGCTTGTGGAGCAGCTTGTGGAGCAGCTTGTGGAGCAGCTTGTGGAGCAGCTTGTGGAGCAGCTTGTGGAGCAGCTTGTACCGGTGGAACAGGCTCTGTAACTACGGCATCGACTTCTTGTACGAGGTCCGCAACCGCTTCCGGTGCTACTTCTTCTAGTGTATCAGACTGTGATACTGCTGGTGCTGGACCCAACTCAGCATCTCGCACACTGTCTCCCACTGGTCCGGCGTCAGGTGTTGTAGCTGCAGTGGTACTTCCACTAGCGCCTGCGCTTCGTCCGAGCTCTGCCACGCGTTGTGTACCACTTGAAGTGCCATCTCCAAGTCCGGCAGGTCCAACTGTAGTTCCATCTCCCAGTCCATCCGCTACATTACCTCCTACCAACGCAACCGTACGTTCGAAGACCGCGTCAGCCTTTGCCCCTAACAACGCAGCTACACGAGACTTTACGTCAGGTACTCGCTTAACAGCATCAGGGTTGGCTGCGTACGCTTCTAATTTAGTTTTGACATCAGGGTCAGACAGGTCTTTGCCGACCAAGTTAGATTTCTTTTTCGAGTCACGAATTGTAGACCGTGGCCGAGCGCCTAAATCGGCGAGCATCTCGTCGGTAACTACAGTAGGAGCTTCTACAGCAGGCGTCACAGCGGTAGGGGAATACTCCGCAACCTTGGCTTTAGCAGTCTTAATTAATTCTTCCGCTTTCGGGCCTTCTTCCGCCACAACAGCTTCCTGTGCGGGGGTTAGCTCCGTTGGATCGGCGGGGACATCGTCTGCTAAAACAGCGTCGGCCTGTGCCTCTACCGCAGCTGCGGCTTCTTGTTCGGGAGTTTGGTCGGCTTCGGGCACGATAGGAGTTGTATCTCCACGCTCTCCGAAACCCGTTGCACGTACACCACCACCGAGTAGACCACCTGCAATAGCGGCTTCACGATACTCTGCGTACGCTTCGTCGCTGTCGATCTCAAGGCCCGCTTGCGCACGTTCCATCATTTGCTGACCGACTTCAGTCAATCCTTCAGTAGTAGCACCGCCGGTGGCGCGACCCGTAGTTCGGGTAAGTAAGCCCTTCCAGCCAGTCATATTCTTGCCAAGGGGTTTAAGCGTGCCGCCTAACAAAAGTTTACCAGAAATACTCTCCAGTGCAGCTTGGCCGAAAGTAGCGAGTAGGGCGTCGCCCACGTCTACGCTGTCCCTATTACCTGCAGTGACCTCGTCTTCCTGCCGCTGGATGTTGTTACCAAATTGCATCGGGGCTTGCGCTGCACCGTAGGCTGCGAAGCCTAACGCTGACGTGGTTAGTGCACCTGCACCAAGTAGCGGCGCTGCAATAGCAGTACCAGCTGCACCCGCAAGACCTAGACCGAATTGTGGGATTTGCTCACCAAGAACTTCACCTGCGTAGGTTAACGCGGAGCCAAAACCATCTACGTCGGTAGACTGCATGCGCTCAGGCTGCGTTAGGGACAAGATACCCTGCTCTTGGCGGGCACGTTCTTCTAGCCCTGTGCCGTAGTCTTCAAGTAAGCCAATATCATACTGTTCACCAAGGGTACCGATTGTTTCGCCGAAAGCCTGCTTAACTTGCTGATAACCACGATCGTAACCACGACCAATAGCAGAGCCATCGTCAGGGGCTTCAAACTCTTTACCGAAAACACTCTGGTACTTCTCGGCGTAGGCTTCACGGTCCTGCCGCAAGAAATCCGAGATGAAAGCGTAGTCTTCGTTGGTCGGTGCATCCCCAGCATGCTCAAAGTTATGGCGGCGTCCCGTTGTAGGGTCGGTGTACTGGTAGATACCCATGGGCTAGTTACCTCTTTTATGTTGCAGACGGTGCTTTAGTTACGGTTGGACCTGCCGGAGCAGCGCCTCCGATAGCTTGGCGAATTAGACTACGCCCCGCGGACATTATAGCTTGCGCCTCGGAGGCAGCATCTGCGTTATCTCCAGCATTTTCAAGCATAGCCTGACCAGATTTTAGAAGATCATTGCCACGAGACAACAGCTGATTTGCGGAAAGCCCACCACTACCGCTACCTTTGCGGTTTGCTGCGGCCAACTGAGCTTCTCTGAGCATTAAATCAGCATCCAGCTTACGCTCGGCCATATCATCTGCTTTAGTCTGCCGAAGCGCCCCTAGTCCGGCTATACCCGCTTTACCGAAATCGCCAGTGCTCATCAGGGTTAGGCCAGCTTGTGCCAGTGCCAACCACTTATCTTGGTCCATCCCATTCTTAGCAGCTACAATACCGCTCTTCTTGTCTGAACCAGAGCCCGTTCCACCGCCGCCGCCAGTCTTGGTACCGCCGCCAGCTATACGGGCAGCTATTCTTTCGGCGTCTTTCGCTATTTGCTCCGCAGATTTAGGAGGCATCAGCTCAGAAATTCCACCTGCAGGTACCTGCAAGGGGTCGCCTGTTGTCATGTCCAGACCAGAACGGACAACGGGAGGAGAGTATTTAGAGTCGGATACAGCATCCTGCGCCGCGAAAGTAGCCCCCTCTTTAGCCTCCTCATCCGCAATAGCTTCTTTCGCTAGGCGATTAGAAACAGCGTTAAACTCACGGTACTTCTCTATTGGAGACGCGCCGTCCATCTCGTACTTCAACCGGCCTCTAGGTCCGAGGTCATAGATTTTCTCACGCGGGACAGTAGTATCACTCTGCTTGAACTCACGCTCACGGTTAAGCATGTCAACGATAGCAGGGGCGTCACTCTCCTCGTAGTCTCTACCCGACAAGTACAGTCGGCGAGCCTGCTCGTCCGTTAGCGCGGATACATCTGGTGCAAGCTCTTGGTCCGGTGCAGGCATAGGGTTTTCGCCAAAACCGGAGGATGTCTTACGCTGGTTTACCGCTGACGGTAGCTGAACGCCGTCAAACTGGGGCGCTATGGGGAAATACGGGCGGGTAGTCTCGTCGGTTTCAGGGAGTGCAGGCATTTCAAACATGCTTTCACCGATAATACCACCGGGTGTCGGACCGCTGGTGCCGCTCACATATTCTACAGGTTCGCCCTCAGAGAAAATTCCAGAGTCGGCGGGCAGCCCCCTAGAATTTGATAAGGACTTGCTGCGCTGGTCTAGTGCATAACCGGAACCGAACTCTGCATCGTCAAGTTTCTGCTGGTCTTTAATCATACCCTGAGTAGGGTCACGGAACATACGCTTTAAGAGGTCATTCTCTCTCGGAGCTGCCATACCTTCGAGTGTAGTAGTTTCGGCATCTTGCGCTATATTAAGGAAATACTCCGCAGCAAGTTTAAGTTCCTCGGGGTCGTCTTTTACCTGCGCGTAGATGCTTGGCTGCGCCACTTTCAGCTGCGCAATAGCGGACATAGTACCTGCGGATAGCGGGCCACCATCGGCCATACGGACCGGTTCCTGCACACTACCAACACCGGTGTTCTGCGCCATGTTAGTCTGTGGGGCTAGAGACTGTGCAATACCTGCAAGTCCCTGCTGTGGTACACCTGCGCCGTTTACTGCTTCTTGAGCTACAGTAGGCTGCATGAGACCTTCTTGCTTCTGAGCATCGGCACGCATACGTTTGCGCCGCTCGATCTCACCCAAGACCATGAACTGAGGCGCAGACCCTGACGGCATCTGCATTTCCTGTATCAACTGATTCTCAGAGAAGTTCTTCAGTTTGTCCTGCGTGTCGATCATATTCAGCATTATTGGAACGCCTTGTATAGAGATAGCCCAGAAAGACCTGCACCAACTGCCTGCTGGAACGCGCCCGGCTGTTGTGTCGGTGTAGTAGAAGTACCGGTGTACTGGGAAGTACCCGTTGCAGCGATAGGCTGGCCAGAAAGAATACCGGTCATGTTACCGATTTGCTTCGCTGTGTAGCCCTGCTCTTCGAGGAAGTTTTGGTAATCCAGATCAAGCTGCGCCTGACCTTCACCCTGTATATCTTGGCCAACACCTTCACGCAGCTGTTCGTTCTGGATGTCCGTTTGACGTCCTAGCTCCCCAAGACGGGTAAGCTCAGAACCAAATCCTTGGCCTAGTCGCAATGCTGCGAGACCTTGGCCCGAACCGAACTGACTTGCCGCTTCGGTACCCGTCTGCACCCGTCCAAGTTCGGCAGCGCGCCGCTGCTCTGTAGTCATCTGTGCAGCTCTATCGACACCGAACTGTTTCGAGGCGTCTTCGTAGGCTTTCTGCTGGCCCGTAGCTTGGATAGTTGACATGCGGTCAAGTAACCCTTGCTCCGCTACCCCTTGCTGCACCGCTTGGCGGGAACCACCGAAGGCACCAGCCTGTACAGCCTGCGCATCGCGAGAACCTTGTAGCCGGTTAAAGTCGCTAACCGCCCTGTCTTTTTGCACGTCCGTCACGTTTTGCTGGTACGGCGACATATACTGGGAGACTGCATCCCCAGTGAAAGTTTCTGGGTCCCCGTAACCGAACGCTGAGTAGTCACCGCCAGCGTAATTCCCAAGCTCTGTAGCCCGGTCCATACCCATTGAAGCGTAATCCTGTGCGGTACCAAGCCCCGCGACGCCCGTATCGGCTATACCCAGCATGTTATCGCGGGATGCAATTACGTTAGGGTCGGTTGCGGCGAACCTGTCACCTGTGTAGGCTTCGTACGGTTTAGAGTACTCTGCCTCTGCCTTGGCGATGTTACGCTCAAAGTAAGGTTTCGCCCATGCAGGTAGGTCAGCGCTAGAGCTGCCGCCTGTTGTAGTCGTGTTGTTTACTGTTTTGCTACCACCACACATGGGTCAGCTCCTTGCTTTAATTACGTGCCATGTACTGCTGCATAGTCTTAGGTGCAGCACTTTCGGCTTTGTTTACAGCGTCGAGGAATCCGCCACCATACTTCTTCTCAAGGGCGTCGGCTGTCTTCTTGCGTAAGACAAACTCCCCATCTGCAAGTAGTACGTCTTGTTGGCCCTCGAGAGACGCAGGTACTTTATCATCAACGCCGGAACCATCGCCCGGCCCACGAACTTCACCAGCTTCACCGTTAGCGAAACGATCTACTGTATCGTCGAACTCGCCAGATTGCACTTTGTCTACTAAGTCCCGTAGGGCTTCCTCACCGTAGTTGGCTAGAAACTGCCCCAATACCACTGCAGACTGCTCCTCAGACATCTCACCCTTTACGGCGATAACCGCATCGGAGATCATAGTCTTCTCGTTGCCGCCTTCTGGTGGGCCGGCAGTAAGCTCGCCGCCTTCAGCAAAGGACTCTGCTCTCATTGGCCCCGCCGCACCCTGCATCCACGCGGGCAGGCTCGTTTGACGTTGTGTGAGATACTCGGGCCCACTGTTCATAGCGGGTAGACGATCCGAAAACCCGCCACTACCAGAGAAGGTCTGTTGTTCTTTCTGCAAAACTTCTTGTAGGAACTGATCTTTCTTTTGATCGAATCCCGCATCGCCGTATTGCTGCTCTAAGTAGCCGCCGTATTGCTGCAAGGGGTTTTGGTCCATTAGAGAACCTGTTTGTCCATAAGGTCCAGCAGCGCGTTGCATTGGAGGACCGCCGGGGAAACCCATGCCTATTTGCGCAAACCCCCCCATAGCCATACCCGGAACCTGCTGGCTGTCCCGATAGGAAAGCAGCTGTGCGTACGTAGGGTTGCTAAGGAACTGCGGAGACATAGGATCGCTAGGATCGTAGTTAGGGTTAGGAACCGGTTGGAACCCGCCTCCCCCTGCAGCAGCACTCATAGCCGATGGAGCGTCAATACCACTGTTAACTGTTACGGTAGGCGCAGCTACGGTTGATCCGTTGCCAACATCGGGGTATATGTCGTTGTTAGAATCCATCTGGCCCATAAGTGCTTGCCGCTCCCGCTGGGAGTCTAACCGTGATTTCGGGCGGATACCCGAGGCACTTTCCGGTTCTTGGGTTTTGAAAAGACCCTTGATGCCACTTGCCGCTCCGGTGCCCATAAGCCCCTGCATACTCTTGCCCTTGGTAATCTCGTTCATAGCAAGGTTGCCCACTAGGCCGGGAATACCGCCGATAGCTGCACCCAAAAGTGCCGAGCCAATGCGACTATTACGCATGTCGTTAGTGTCAGCGCGAATCTGCATAGGGTTGCCGTCTTGACCATAGATCGTAGACGTCTTGGGAGTAACCATGCTTCCGCTGTCGTCCTTATAGGTCGCGGTGGAGGCGTAGGTATTCGTACCTGAATCGGTTAGTCGGCCATCCCTATAGGACATACCGTCACCCGGCGTGAAAATGTTCGCCATGGTCTCTTTGAAGCTGTTGCCAGAGCCGGACTCGTTGTCATTGCCGGAATCGTTCGCAGACCCTACACCACCACCACCACACATATATAGAGACCCTTCTCTTTAAACTGTTGAGCTACAGTACAACATGTAGCTTGTAATTTCCACCCACAACATCATAACCGAGCTTCTGCAGCATAGTGCCAGTCTTATCCGCACTAAGCCCGCTAGATACCCCCACGTATATCTCCGCAGCGTCACGTTCTTTTGCCCAGTTTTCGAAGGCACGTAGCAACTGCAGTCCTACCCGAGAGCCCCTGCTTTGTGGGGAGACATACCACAGGGTGTCGGAGGCTATCAAGTCCGTGCCGAAATAATGCTCCCCGATGGAACCGAGAAAGACGCCATTAAGAGTACCCTTGCTGGTACCGACGTAGGCAAACAACGTCTTCGGGTTGATAATGTGGTTGCACAGCAGGCGACCCAACTTGTTTTCGTCGAAGTCAAATTTGCTGTACACACTCTCTCGGTGCATCTGAGACCCGAGCTCGATCACTGCCGGTAAGTCTTTAGGCTCCATGAGTCGTACAGGCATGAGTACCTACACCACCAATTCGAAGTGAGGACCATCAATAAATGGGCGACGACCCTGTGAGCGGCGCAAGTCCACAT
>Ga0307985_10000749_pt1 | contig 18571 bp, 1 predicted proteins | sample EllFjometageno80_FD_203155 | JGI IMG/M metagenome (GOLD analysis project Ga0307985, IMG submission 203155) | Marine microbial communities from Ellis Fjord, Antarctic Ocean - #80 | ecosystem: Environmental > Aquatic > Marine > Unclassified | place: Southern Ocean | collected 2014-10-09 | reverse complement strand
TAGGTCCCCCCCCCTGAGCTGTCCCAGTTCCGCAACAAGGGCGAGTTCCGCTCCGTGGCGATCGAGGAGCTCATCACCCCGATTCTGGACATCGGCACCCTCACGATGCAGATGCTGGGCTTCCCCTTCGGCGAGGACATGCCGTGGTCCGAGGAGGTCGAGCCCGTTCAGTACACGCTGCCCGTCTTCCAGATGGAGTTCAAGGTCACACCCAAGCTGTTTCTCTTCCAGTTCTGGTGCGTCTCCACTTTCTGCATCGTCTTCTGCATCCTGTGCCTCGGCGACGTCCACGAGAACCTCATGGACCGCATCGCGTCGACTATGAACGACTCGACGTACGAGGACGAAGAGGAGGCCGAGCGAACGAAGCAGAAGCAGATCCTCGCGAGCTCGGAGGACGAAATTACCGTCTCCCCCCTATCCCCCTCCTCCCCCTCCTCTCCCACCGTAACCCAAGAGGAGGAACAGTTTCTGCGCCAGAACAACGACGCCATTGCTGCCTGCAAGCGACTGGTGCCAGTTGGGGGGGAGGCTACTGAAGGCATCTTAACTCTCACGAAGATCTATTTCCCCGACAGCTCGTTGGCGGGCGCGACGACCAGCCCGGAGGTCAGAATCTTCTCGTTCCTGCGCGACTTCGGCCTCTTGTCCAACGCCACCACCTTCCAGACCATCCTATCCGTCTACCGCGGTGCCAACATCGAAAATGTCAAAATCTCTAACACTACGAACGACAACCCTGGACAAGACACAGCGCACGCGGGCTCCCTCGTCAAGATCTTGTTCCTCTTCCAGTCTCTCCGCGACATGGCGATCGCACCCTTCCCGTCCTTCGCCTCTCCCTCCGAAGTCTTCGAGCTTCACATCCTCCCCCTCGTCGCCGCCCGCCGCAAAGACAAGACCAGTCCCTCCAAGCTCCTCGAGCAGGAGATCTCCTCGATCCACGCCTCTCTCGCTGCTACTGAGTCGGCCTTCGCCGCCGCCATATCATCGGACCGATTCAGTCCTAAGATGCAGATGAAGGAGCTTCAGACCATCAAGGCTCGCGAGATCAAGCGCGCGCACGACCGCACTCTAACCGACATCACCCAGTTCGACGTCGACCGCCTCCGCGAACAGGTGAGCAGTGCATTCATTTCATCCCCACCCCCACCCATTTTGTTAACCCCACATGCAGTTCGTCAAGAAGATGGCCACTCAGCTTGACGACGACTACGAGAAACTTAAAGGCATCAAGGCTGAGGGTGTCGCCAAGAAGACGGCCTACGACGAGGCCGTCGCCTTGAAAGCAACGTCTGAAGCAGTAGTCTACACCGAAAAGCTGAACCAGAAGAAGGTGAGTGACGGAATGAGCGAGACGAGACCGCGAATCGCAAACGCCGCCCTCCCTCTCCTCCCTTTCCTCCGGCTTTCTGCCCCGGCGAAAGAACCTCCCTTGTTCGCTGACCTCTTCCCGCGAACACTTCTAACCTCCATTCTTGCCCCCCCTCGCAGGCTTTCTCCAACTTCAGCAAGGAGGAGGCGGGGCTCCGCGTCGCCCTCACAGATACCCAGCTCAAGCTCTCCAAGCAAGACAAGTCCAGCGAGAAGGAGATCCCGCAAGCTCGCAAGAAGATTGCACAGAACGAGAAGAACATCCGCGCATTCCGTCAGCGCGGCTTAACCCCCGAGGACCCCGAGATCAAGGACCTTCAAAAGGAGATCCAGGAACTCAACGACAGGATCTCGTCCTTGGAAGAAAGCGTCGACGACCTCCGCCGAAACGTAAGGAAGGCGGAATCGTCCCTCAAGGAGGCTCAGAACCAGTTCAAGGTTGAAGACGACGCGAGAACCGCAACGATGAAGAGGACCGCGAAGGACGTCAAGGATGCTGAAGCGAAGGTAGTCTCGACAAAGGCTGCGAGCGACGAATACGAGAAGTCTGTCCTGTCCCCGGCTGTCGACAAGATCAAGGTGAAACTCGCATACATGAGGATGTTTGCGCTCAAACTACCTCAGCAGGCCAATGCCATCTCCATGTTCTTCGCAACCCCTGCTGATTTCACCAAGTACGTGAACAACAAGCTCTTCAATGACAACAGTAGCGACATTCTCTTCTTCAACGACTCGGACACTGTGAAGAATTGGGCCAAGGACCGAGAGGCGCAGTTCCCCGCCTTCATCCTCATCAACAAGCCCTCGGTCCTCGAGGACGGAGGGAGATTTACTGCCGAACACGCCAAGCAAGTCGCAGGCACGAGCCTCGGCTACCAAGTCCCTGGCAGTCTCCCCGCTGAGCCTGTGGTGATCCTCGCGAGCGGCAAGCAGAAGCAGGGGGGTGCCATCGAGGCGCGCAACCTCGACAAGTTCCCATTCGATTTCGCTTCCGACACGCCGGAGTCGTTCAAGGGCCTTGACCTCGTCACCATGACGCCCGCCACAGAGGCCAAGAACCAGCTCGTCAAGCTCGAAAAGTTCACCGAGCAGATCGAGCTGCTGATGGACGCAGGGTCAACCATCGAGAACCCCGATCCGGATTTCGATCGCCTGGCCACCGAGCGCCTCTCGCACGAGCCCTTCCATTCTCTCGACGTTGCCTGGGGCAAGACCGACGACATTATCACGAACGCTGTTAGGGTTAGCACAAAAGGGTTCAAGGGTTCAAGAGTGGAGTTCACTACCTTCAAACTCACACATGTAACGCGCGTCATTCGCTTTGCGCGCTCCGAGGCTGTGTTCTTCCACGACGCTGTCCAGGGCACTTGCGCTTCCGAGAAGTTTTCGCAAGCCTACCGTGCCGCTCTGTCGATGGATGAATGGAGCAAGCAGTTCCAGCTCGAGGCTAGACTCTGCGAGAACGTCGTAGCAGCGCTGCAGGAGGGCAAGTCTGCGATTGGTGGCACCAACTACCCATCACGCTACGACTACGCCCTGAAAGTTCTTGCCGAGGGCTACACACGGCAGTCACGCGAGGAAGACCCTGACAATTTCAAGTGGCTGGATTTCTACAATCGGAGCTCGCGAGCGCAGCTGGAGTATGAAGCGCAGGCCGCTCGTGACTTAGAGGCCCTCGGGGACGAAGAGAGGGAAGCAATGGAGAGAAGAATTGCAAGTGTCAAGGCGCTCAGGAAGAAGGGCGGTCCCGTCCGGGGGAGTGAGTTGTACGAGACCGCCCTCGCGACTTCCCTCGAGGTTCAGAAGTACAAGTACAAGCAGAACACCACCCTTCAGCTGGTTGAGCTCGTCAAGAAGTTCCACGCCAACCGCGGCGCGCTCCTTGCGAATCTCAAGGAGTACCCCACGCGCCCGTACTCGTCGCCCCCCGTCGACGGCGCCACGTCGGACCCCAAGCTCGCGTACCCGCACAACATCAACTGGCAGGCCACGTTCATCAAGGACGTCTTCTACCGGTACGGCTGCGAGCGCTCTTTGTCCATGGCCGAGGCGGATCCGTGCTCCCTGATCGGCTCCGAAGAGATGAAGTGCCGCCAGAAGCACGCCCGGAAACGCGATAACTCGTCGTCCGACCCCAACGCGATAAACACTAAGGATTTCTTGCGCTTCGTGCGCGATTTCAAGATCTGCCCGCAGATGATTTCCGTCAAGGCCGTGGAGGAGTGCGTGCAGAAGGCCTGCTGCGGCGCCGCCGCCGCCGAGGACAAGGCAGTACTCACTTACCCTGAGTTCGTCGAGGCTGTCGTCTTCGTTGGCCTCGGCATCTCGTGGACGAAGGTGCTCGACGTTCTCAAGACTATCAAGATTGCCTGCGACTGGCGCGACGTCGAGCGCACCGGCAAGATTCTCGGCGAGGTCCAGCGCATGCAGGCGCTCGAGGCACTCTTTCCGCCGCCGTTCAACGAGGATTTCCTGAACCCCCTGATTCTCGACAACGAGAAGCTCACCGAAGAAGAGCAGGAGCTGAAGCCGCGCACGCGCTTCCTGTTCTCCGTCATCGAGCAGGAGAACGAGCGCCGCATCGAGGCGCCGCGTGGCGCGCTCGAGAGCACGCGCATTCTCGTTAAGCTGTTCATTTACTTCGGTAGCACCATCTTCGCAGTGCCCATCACCCGCACGCTCTTCGGCGTCATCGACTGCTCCGAAGACGCGAACGGACAGCGTATCTGGGACAAGTCGTTGGAGGTCGAAGGTGAGGAGCCCATCGTGTGCACCTCCCCTGACCACATCGTCGTCGTCATCATCGGAATTGTGCAGATCGTCCTCTTCCTTCCCTTCCTCGTCAGGTACGCCTCACTCGGCGGCGATCCCGCCGACATGCGCACGCCCGACAAGTACAACCAGCTACAGAAGATCAAGCACGTCGTCTGGGACTCGTGGTGGATCGACGCGAGCGAGGACAAGAGCTCCATGGAGCTCGAGGTCGGACCGCTCACGCGCAGTACTGCCTCGGGGCTGTTCGACGTTGCCACCGTGCTCGGCAAGATCGCTCTCGTGGCCACAGCGGTCTTCCAGACCAACAACCCGATGAGCATGGCTGTTTGCTTCAACATCGTGGTCTACTTTGAGGTGTTCATCACGCTTTACGCTAAGCCGTTCCGCGATTTCGGCCCCAACATTACCGTCTTCGTCGTTCGCTCAGCCACCGCGTGGACCACCTTATGCTCCCTTCTCGTCGCTTTCGTGAACGATCCTGACGTGCCGTGGCCCGCCTATGTTTGGTACGCCGGCACGCTGCCTGTCATGTGGACGTCATTCTACGTAGGCAAGTTCTTCTGGGGCGTCACTACCAGGGACATCGAGGCTGAGGCGGCCGCCTACGGCGTCAAGATGGACTTGGATGGCGACGGCGAGACCTGCGAGGGCAACGAGATCGAGGATGCCGAGAGCAAGGCCGCGGCTGACCAGATGAACCAACTTGAGGCCCAGGCAGAGACTGCCGCAGAGATCGAGGGGGTGTTCACCAAGCTGCTCGCGTGCGGCAACGGCGACGAGGATGCGCAGCGAGGCCACGAGAAGATCAAGTACCTGATCGCACTCCAGGAGAGATGCGTCGAGACGGTCGAGGGAGAGAGCGAGGCCGACTTGGCGGCTTGCAAGACTCCATCCAGACCCCTTCTCTGCAGCCCCCAGACGGCGAAGAAGAGCACAGTGAAGTCGCTAGCCAATGCGCTCAAGAACCCGCTTTACCTGATGCAGGTTTCCAAGACGGATGCGTTCGGCAACCTTCCGCTTCACTACTCCGCTCAGGCCGGCGCCTACGCTGCCTTGGAGATGCTCCTCGAGACGAGCACTGACAAGGAAGGCGGAGACGTGCTCTCGACGAACTGCAACGGCAGAACGGCGCTCCACATCGTTGCGGACCGCGGCGACGTGAGATGCGTCGAGATCATGCTCAGGGCCATGGAGTGGGGCGAGAGCGACCGCGCTGCCTTTCTCAAGAGGCACGAGGGCAAGAAGAAGGTGAAAAATATCCGGATTAAGCGCGGGATTGAGGGCGTGCAACTCATTGACCTAGACGCCAGTGCCGACGTGAGCTTCGGCGACATCTATGGGGGAGAAGGGAAAGGGGTGGAGATGAAGCGCATCGGAAACCCAGTCTCTGGCCTCATGGTCAACGATGCCCAGACTCTCAACACGAACCTCGTCAACAACGCGAGCACGCAAGGCTACCAGGGGAGCCTGGAGAGAGGCGAAGACGACTTGGGCGTCGTGACAAGGAAGCCCTACTCTAGGCTCTTCAAGTCTGGCCTCATTGAAGAACTGGTCCACACACCGGACAAGACGGGCCTCACCCCGTTTGCGATGGTCCTCGAACGCATGGGGCGCCTCGAAGTGTTCAAGAACAACATGGCGAGGAAGCAGCTCTTGAGTCGCGGCCAGAATTTACCGACTGTCGCGAGCACCGGACCGGCCCCCAGATCTAGCATCATGGGCGCGTTGAACGTCGTGAACAAGGTGCGGTCCTTGAGCCACTCAGACGAAGAGAAGAAGGGGGACAAAAGCGACATGCCAAAGGACGCCGTCGCTGTCTGGCGAGCCCGCCTCCAGGCAACCGTGGATTTGGAGAAGGTGAAGCTCTCCCACCTTCCCGTCGAAGACGAGTTCATGGACATCAACTCCACCGCTGGATACTACTACAAGCCTTCCCCCACCTCTCGCAAGTTCCGCTACGGCGAGGTCGGCGGCGAAGACAGCGTGTTCGAAATCATCAACGCAAGCGGTAACAAAATGTCCCCCGCGACCAAGGCCGGGTTCAAGGGCGAAAACAAGCAGAGCTTGACAATCTCGCCGAACTTCCACATCATCTCCTCCCAAGCTCGCGTGGTTGAGTACCAGAAGAGTTTCTCACAGTGCCACTCCAACAACCCAGCAAACCACAACTCCGTGGCCGCCACGGGCCTCCGCGAGATCGAGAACAAGCTCAAGTCGTACAACGCCATCGGAAAAATGCTCATCATACACTTCCACGAGGAGGAGTTCATGTCAAACGAGTACACTGCGTACGGGCGCAAGCTGACGTGGGACTTCAAAGGTTCGCCGCTCAAGTGGCACCTGAACTACGACCACTTCCCGAACTACAGACGGTACCTCGGTTACAGCCAATCGGAGTACACGGCGAGCCGCAGACTGTCCGGTGTGCACGCGGTTGAGATCGTCGAGGGCATGGACCTCCCCTGGTTGCACTCGAGTTGCGGCCGTCACGCCGGCAAGGCGATCCCCCCTGCCGGCCAACACCCCGGAGCTGACTGGACTGATAACGACTTCGAGTTCTCGAATCTCCACGCCGAAGTCAGGTCAATGAAGTTCCTGGTCGTCACACTGCTCCCAGTGTACAAGAAGGACGAGAAGAAGAATTCTACGACGACGACCGACAAGACCTATGTGACTTTCCTAATCCTGAATCACAGGGACTTGCGCGGAGGAGTTGACAGTAGCGTGGACGTCGTCTTAACAGACAAGGACACCGTGAGCGAACACGGCGTCTCGTTCTCGGTGAGCGCGTTGCCGCTGCTCCACTCCCACAGGCACAAGCTCGACTTCGGTTTGGACAACTCGCGCCACGAACCTTTTACACTCGGGATGGATCAGAAACGTGCGGCAGAGGGAAGTGGAAAGGGGAGTTGGAACGGCGACATTCGGAAGCTAGGCGACGAACTGTTCCCGATGGAGGCGAGGAAGAAGCGGGCGTTGTTTGCCTCTTACGCTTACGCGGCAACTGGCGGCAAATGGGGAGCATCCACGGATGCTGACAAAATGAAGAAGTTGACTCCTGCGGCTCGGGGTTACACGAAACAACATTCGATCTGTGTAGCCCAAGGGAGTGTGATTGCTGAGGCATTCCGTTCGATAATCGACCGTGCCAAGGCCCAGCAAGACGTCCACCGCGCCTCCCCTCCTAACCTGTACAACACTCCCCTAGTGTTCTCGTGCCACGACAACGTCATCGCTAGTTCCTGGACGACAGCGTTCAGGACCATGACGAACCTCTTGCCGTCCATGGCGCCGGGGGCCGTTGAGGGTAGCTCGATGATGGGTTGGGGAACGATGCTGGGGAGTGCCGGGAGCCCGACGAGTCCGAGGAGGAAGAGCCCGAAGAAGGGCCGCCGCGACAGCGCATGGATGCGAGGGTTGAAGAAGACCTTCGGCGGCGGCGGCGGCAGCATGGAACGTAGCCGTAGCTCAGGTGACGGCGGCTCTACCGATGCGCCCTCAATTCCCCGGCGGACGATGTTCACTCGCGCCGAGTGCAACTGGGTGCGCATCGTCTGCCGCATGTTTATCCGGACCAACGTTAACTTGACGTTGTTGGCCGAGATTAACGCGTACGGGGACAGCTTTGACGCGGTTTGGAAGGGAGACGTGGAGAGAGTTCTGAGGATTGCGGATAGGCAGGAGGGGTTTGCGGGTGAGAGCTTGGGGGGGAGTTACACAAGCAAGGTCGAGGAGGACAGGCACTTGATCGAGGTGGGAGTTGGCTTCACGACGGCACACGTGGCTGCGCTGGCGGGGTATGTTGGGGAGAGTGGCGGGGACAATTTGTGCAATGTGTTGGTGGAGCGGGTGGGCGTCGACGTCTTGACTAAGGATGTTGGGGGCGACCTAGCGGTGCACAAGGCGGTGAGTGGCGGGTATTTGAACGTTGTGAAGCAGCTTTTGGAGACCACGGAAGCCTCCAACCTGGGCAAGCAGCTGATTGCGACGGACGATTGCGGACGGAACGCGGTTTTCAAGGCGTGGGCGGCCGAACTAAGGCGCGTCACGAGAGACAACATTCGCAGGACGAGAAGGGAGAGGAACCAAGTGGGCGTCACGGACAAGACCAGGTTTGAGTGCTGGCGATTCAGTAACGCTGGATACAAGGCGAATATGTTGCACGGTAACGTGACGAACGAGGCTAGGGTGGACGAGTGCGACGTGGAGGGTGTGGCGACGTACTTGTGGGATCTGTGCGTGGACAAGAATATGTGCCCGACCGCTGTCAGCGTAGTGGCCGATGACTGCACGGTGTATTCAGTGAAGGCTATGGTGATGGTGTGCCTCGGCCGGTACGACGAGGCGATCAAGCTCATGACAGTTTGCGAGGGGGGGCGCGAGGTTGTGTCCAAGTTCGTGGAGTATTGCATCAAGGAGCGGGCTGATTCTTGCGGCGATGTCGTCGTGCGTGTTATGCAGGCGAAGGACGAGTTGTTGGGGCGCGATGTATGCCGGGAGATTCTTTGGGAGGGAGTGAAGCTGTGTGGCAGGAGAGGTGTGGCCGACGGGTTGTATGCCATTTGGAAGTACCATTGGAGCACCAAGGGTGACGATTACGAGGTCGGGGTGTGCGGAAGTAACGAGAATATTGACTATTACGGAAGTCGGTTGTTGGAGGATTTAGGAACTGGTGGAGAGTGGGGCGAGATCATTGATACTTTGGTCACGTCTGGGTGTGATGGCGGCGATGGCAGCGATTGGGAATTGGCTGGCTCGGTGGTGGCGGTGTTGGGGAAGATCTTTAACGAGATCGACTCGACAGTTGTTAGCAACTTGAAGTACGGAGGCCCTTTGGAGGATGCCACAAACAAGGTGGGCTTCAACCTTGTGTTGTCGCGTATTTTGTCGGCGTACTTGAAGACGATTTACGCACACAGGCAAGCCAGCGTTACTCCCGCTGAAAAGAGGAGGCAGTTCGACACCAGTAGCGCCGCCGCGTCGCTGGCGTTGAGTGCCAGCGAGTCGGGGTTCGCTGACGAGTTGATGAAGATGTTCGATATGGGCAGCGACGTGCCGGGTGATGGGCACATAATCCAGCATGTGACGGCTATGGTGGCGTTCCAAGCCGGTGGATCGGGACCGTGGAGCGTCTATGTGCTGAGTTATGTACTGGACAAGTTCAGCAAGTGGGGGCATGACATTTTGGACAAGGCGTGCTTCAGGGGCTGGCCAGCAAGAGAGGTTAACCCCAACGGGTTTGATTTGATGACGCTTTTAGCTGGTGTGTTGTACGAGGGGGACTCGCAGAAGGGGTCGTTGAGATGGGAGGATGGGGTCAACACGGCAGACGATGGCCCGGATCGGTTGGGCGCCGAGGGACGAAGGTGCTTGGTCTACACAACGGGTCGCACGGACAACCCTAACCCGGACCTTGGCGTGGGAAATTGGGGCATTGCCGGCGTGGTTAACTTGATTATCAAGTACTGTCCAGGATGGATCAGCGTGGAAGCATTGTCGTACGTTCTTGAGACTGTCGGCGACGAAGCGTTGGCAACTAGGATGTACGTTGCGAACACTGGCGCGGGCCGCAGTGTGAACTTCGGGTTCAGGAGCGCGTGTTTGAGTGTCGCCGCGAGGTTTGGTTGCAGGGATTTAGTGGCTGTCGTTTGCAATGACATTGAGAAGCACAGGGGCACGTTGAGGATTGATGACCTCGAGGTTATGGAAGGAGGTGCCATCAATTATGGCACCGTCGACGGCATACTCAGTGATCACATGGGCGCTTTGTCTCACGCAACGTTCCCGACTGATGCGCTCGGCGATGTGCGAGCGTTGTCGATTCCTGTGTCGAACGACGACGTTGCTAGAGCTATCCAGATGGCGGCGTGCTTGGCGGTGGGGAACGAGCAGTGTGGGGTTGGGATGATGCTTTATAAGAGGTTGGCGGGCGTGGCAGCTTTTCAGAGCGGGGGGTTCAGGAATGGGGGCGTGGCGAAGGGGTTGCAGAAGTGGGTGGTGGTTGACTGCGTTCGAAGAGTTCGAGAGACGGGGTATAGGAAGAGAGTCTTCGAGAAGCCGAGCGCCGATCCCAAGCAGTTCTGGCCGTGGCCGAGGGCCTTGGGCGTGTGGAAGGTTAAGACTGTGGGGACTGCGAACAGGGGAGCGGATGGGACTGATCTCAAGGGCTTCGGGAGGGTGATTACGTCCATGGTGAGGAGGTGGAGCAGGAGAGTTGGGGTGGACGAGTTGCACGAGGATCATCCGGAGTTCAAAGGGAGAGAGTGGGAGACTATTGAGAGGAGGAATGATGGTTTGGAGATGGAGGGAGGGAGAGGGGTTGCGTGGGGTCATCTGTGGCCGAAAAAGCTCGTGGACAGCGTCAAGGCAAGGGGGTGGGAGGAGCCGAACGGAGACAAGAGGTTCGACTATGCTACGTGTCCGACGGTTCTTGAGTTGGTTGGGAGGGCGGTGGAGATGGGCGAGGAGACTATTGCGGCGATGCTCGTTAAGGAGGGGGCGTTTGACGGGAGAGTTTTGGCGCAGGTCTTGGAGCAGGGACTGAGGGAGGTCGCGGATCGCGCCAAGTCACCTCTGCCGGGTATCGCTTCTTTGAGGAAGGAGGAGCCTTCTAAGAAGGAACCCAATTACCTGAAAATTGGGGAGGCAGCTGCGACCGAGAAACGTGCTCTCAAGAATGTGCTGAGGATGAGCAAGGTGTTTGACGCGATTATGAACAGCAAGGATGCCGTTCGTTTGAGCGAGGCTGTCAACAGCAAGGTTTGGGTGCCGGATGCGGCGGGCAACATGACGTGCTTTGTGGATATGCACAATGAGACCGTTGCGGTTGAGGGGAGAGCGGCGATGCATATGACGTGCTTGGCGAGGGCGTGCAGGAATGGCTTGAAAAGCGCCGTGGCCGATCTGATTAAATGCGGGGCCGGTGTTAACGGATCCACCGCCGGAGGGGGGGATGTCGAGATCAGCTGCTTAAGTCCGATCGCATGGGCGTGCATTAGGGGAGACAAGGACGTGGTGAAGCTGTTGTTAGATGCGGGGGCGGATTGCTATGTTTACGAGGCCGACGGGGGTGATCCGAAGGCTTGTCAGTCAGGAAGCGACTCACGCCGGATGTACGTCTGGGAAAGACAGAATGACGTGCAATACGCAGACGAGTTGCTTTTGACGACGCTGGCGCTGAACGTTTGCAAGCTGACGAGAAGGGACGCGTTTTTCGCGACTGACATGCAAGCGACCATGGAGAACGACTTCAAGGCGCTGGAGGAGATGGAGGAAAAGGTGACAACTTCTGAGCACGGGCGTCATGCATACACCCCCTTCAAGAACACGCGGAGGAAGATGAGGCTGGCTGCTGACGGTAACTTGGCGTCGAGCTTGCCTACGCCGCCCCAGCAGCAGCAGCAGCTGCGTGCGATGCCGCCACCTGCTCCGGGGTCCGAACGCAAGCGCGCGCTCAGTGACTCGGAGCGGACGGACAAGGAGACTAACTTCTCGCTTGAATACGGCGAGCAGCCGGTTGCGGACCGCGTTGTTAGGAGCGGCTTTACGCGGTTTATGTACTGCTGTATTGTTCCTGGCAACAGCGATGCGGAGCAGGGCGGACAGGGCGGGCTCCGAGCGACCCCCTACCCGGGCGACTTGGTCGTGTTCGGGGAGGGCGGCGAACCTCCCCAGTGTGAGTTCGAGGCGTGCGCTCAGCTAGTTTTCAGGAAGGAGGCAAGCTTTCAGAACGAGTTCAATAGGGGTGGAGATCACTGGGCATTGCCGAAGCTGACCTTCTTCGGCAGCTGGGTGAAACTTGGTTGCTCGCTGAACGCATTCGCGATCATTACTGAGATCTGCTCGTTCTTCGTGAACTCCAAGACTTCGATCGACGTGTCTGTTCTCACCGGCATCTGCGGCGACTTCGTGAGCGAGGCGTTCGAGAAGAGCATCGCGTACCAGGGCAAGCGCAAGACGATCGTGCAGGCGAGTGAGGCGGCGATTGATCCGTTCGGCAATGTAGTGAAGCGCGAGACTGTTCAGGCGATTCAGTACTTCGCGGAGAAGGAGTACGAAGTGGCGGTTGGCTTGGTGAGCGTTGGCGCAAACGTGGCCGATTCTGTTCTCAACGACGCGATTATGGATAACAGTGTGGGCACCAGTATGGCGTTGGCGGGTTGCTACGTCAACGAGCTGTTTGCGTTGAAGAGGTTGAGGAGTTGGGTGGGCCACCTGAGCGACTACCTCGTGCAGTACCGAATGGCGCTCGACGGCGCTGGAACGGTGGGCTGGTTCGTCAAGGAGCTGGCGACGGAGACGAAGTACTTCGTCCTGGCGGAGAGGAGGGAGGCCCTGAGTACTTGTATCGAACTGGGGTTGAACAAGATCGGATTCGCGTTGGCGACGGAGCTGGAGGAGGGTGATGGCCTGAGGATGGGACGCGCTTACTGGCTTGACAGGAAAGACGACAGCTTGAAGCTAGCGAAAGACTGCCAGAAGAACACCTGCTTGAAGAACGTCTTCCAGAGATGCGCCAAGGTAGGGAACTTTGAGTTGCTGAAGGAGCTGTTCGTGGAGGGAGTCGACCTGGACGCTGTTGAGTCATCCGACAAGATCACGCCGTTGGCGTATGCGTGCATGCGCGGCGATGTGGAAATGTCGAAGTGGTTGGTCAGTAAGGGCGGGGACGTCAACAAGACGTTCAGTATTTATGGCGTTGATGGAGTGTTCAGCCCGCTGGCGTGCTCAACAGCTATGGGAGGAGGAGCCAAGTTTGTCATGACGCAGTCTGTTGAATACAGTTTGATGGCGACGGCGAAATCTCGCGACAAAATGACGCACTCTCGCAACTTCCACAACGCGCCGCCGTGGTCGCCTAAGCGCACAGGGGGACCTGAATACCAGAAGGCGTGGGAGAGGATGAACAAGAAGCAGAAGGGCGCTGGCGAGATGTGGAGCGAGCAGGTGACGAAATGTGGCGGCGCCGTCATTGACATTCTTCGTGCTCCAGCTATAGACGAGGATCACTTGGCGCGCTTGATAGCGGCGAAGGGCTCTGTTTTTTCAAGCCTCAGTTTAGGCAGCGATAGCAGTAGGGCTCGTTGCATGTGGGCCATGCTGCAGTACGAACCCTACATGAACGGGCCGAAGACCGATTTCGGTGGCGATTTTGATAAGAGCATGACGATGTGGAAGAATTGGTCCGGCTATAACGAGAAAGATTTCAGAGCTGCGAAGTACGACGTTGAGCCTACTGCACAGGAGAAGTCGGAGGCATTCGTCTCGCTGAAACTACAGAAGGTCATTGTGAGGCTGGAGGAGGAGATCGACGTCATCGACCGCGACTCGTTGGGAGTTGGGGGGGATTGGTCTGGGGGGGTGACAATCCTCGGTACAGGCAGGGGGAGGCGGCTGAGGAACAGGCTCAATGAGTTGTTGGACGGCTGCAAGAGTGTTCTGGAGAACACGTATTTGGGGATGGGAGTGGAGGGGTACAAAGGCAAGGAGGCCGAAGAGCTGTCGAAGCGAGGCTTTGATAACAAGTATTGGATTCTATCTGCTTTCGAGGAGGAGCGTATGGGGCCAAAGACAGGGGACAAGGCGGAGGACGCGAAGAGGAGGAAGGCGGCAATTGACAAGAAGAAGGGCTTTGCGCGTACGACTATGCTGAATGAGGCGTCGAAGGACGGGTACAGGACGTTGACTAGGTATGCGAAGTTCGTCGAGGACACTATCAGTGACTTGTACTACGGCGGGTATGGCATTAAATCCCCGCTCTTGTACGAGGTGCTTGAGGGAGGGCAGAGTGACAGGACGTGGATTTGGGACGTCGACTGGGGAGGAAGTAGTGGCAGCTCGGGGATGGACTTTGGGAGCCAGTTCAGACCTGAGCGAAACTACGACGCGCTTGGGGATTGGATCGTGGGAACTAGCGGCGGTGGCGTTGGAAGTTTGGATGAGGCAATGAAGGCCGTTGTGATGACGAACTTGGCGAAGAGGAAGAGGTTTGATTTGGTTGACAAGCTGTGTGCGGCGGCCGGGGCGACCAAGAGCAGTGACATGATCGAGTGCGAGGCATTGGCTTTGGCGGCCAGGGAGGGAGAGGGCATGGAGGGAACGGTCACCGGGTTGCTGAAGCTGTTCAAGTGCGACGAAGCGGCGCTCTTGGCGGCGCTGGAGAGCAAGAACCGGTGCCACGACATTATTGCTCTCATGAGCGCGACTATGGCGATGGAGAAGAAGGGCACGGCCAAGGTCCTTCTGAAGGCGGCGAGCTGTGCTACGAGCGGGGATAGCTTCCTCATCAGCAGCGGATGCGTGAACTTTGATAACGTCAGCGAGGAGGACAAGGAGAATTTGCTGGTGGAGGCGGCGAAGGGGGGGAGCGTCGCGGTTTTCGAGCAAATGTTAAGGGATGCGAATTATCACCCGAAAGCGATTGCTGACGCGGGCCTGGCCGACAAGATGGGGGCGATGTTCAACAAGGAGAAAGGAGTGGAGGCTGAAGAGGCGAGGACGTCGAAGAAGGCCATGTGGGATCATTTCAAGTGGGCTCCCGAGGCGGTTACGAAGGCGATGACCGAGGCAAGCAGGAGAGGTCATGGAGACTTCTGCACGCAGCTGTTCCTGAAGGCGGTTCTGGATCCCGGGGTAGATACTCCTTCCCCTCTATTCACCAACCGCTTCGAAGGTCCCAAGATGGTGGCCGACATTGCTGCTGGCGGCTGCACGGACTGCTTGAGGACAGTTCTTGCTGCTGCGGACGCCGTCTTTGGGGAAGGCAAGGGGGTTGAACGGTACGTCGATATGTACACCGAGGCGGTAATTGGCGAAGGGCCATCACGCCTGGCGAAGGGCAATCACTTGCCGGCCAAGTACGGAGGTATCGTTGGCAACACCGCGTTGGTCGCAGCCATGGCGAACGATAAGGTCGACACGGCGTTGGTTCTGTTCAGGGATTTGGGGGCCGCGAAGGTGACAATGGCCGAATACAAGGCGACGTTTGAGCCAACGTGGGGAATGACGAAAGCCGAAAAAGAAGCAAGGGCGCAAGAAGGGGAGGACGACGAGGATGCCGAGGATGTCGAGCGCCTGCCTAACTTCAGCAAGAGGGACGGGCCGATCTGCGTGATGTCGCTGGAGGACACGCAAGAGGGTGTCGCAAACCCTAACGTTGGCGAGTATGCTTACTGGCACGGGGAAGGAGAGGATAAGTGGAGGTGGAAGTTTGAACAGTTCCTTCCCGACGATCAGGGCACAGCTCGGATCTGCTTGAGAACCGAGGACGTTTGCAAGAACTACGAGCCGGGGGAGCGGTGTTCGGTCAAGAGGAAGTTCTTGAACACCTACGATCGGAAATCAATCGCGTTCATGTTCGTAGCAACCGCGAAGGAGGTCAAGGAAGTGTTCCAGAGGCACTGTATGAAGACACAAGGCGCGGCCACGGAAAGTGTACTCCTATGCGCTGATGGGTGGCTTCACGACTCCGGCGAGGGGGAGGGGAAGGGCACGGACGAGTACCCGGTTCTGCCCGAATACTGGGGAGATGACATGGTTGTGCAGATCAAGAAGTGGGACATCAAGAGGCTGCCACTGTGGTGCATTGCGAGTGGCGGCTTGACTCACGCCGATCGTCTGTGCATGTACGCCAAGCTGGCTCAGACGGATTTGAGAAGCGTGGCTCTGAACGAGGACGAGAGTCACGGCGATTACGTGACGAAGTTGAGCGGCGAAGTGGACGCTGTGCTCAAGCAAGGAAGGATCATCTTGGAGCTGGAAAGAGAACTGAGCGTGGAGTACAACAGTATCGGTACCATCCGCGGCATGGAGGCCTACGACCACCCTAGTCAGGGAGAGCATAACAAGTGGAAGAACACTGAGCTGCAGCGCAGCCACTTCATGTCCTGCGTGAGCAATTTGTGCAAGCGGCCGACGAACTTGAGCGTACTGCTGCTGAAGCAATTGCTCGACTTCGCCGTGCAGAGTAAGGAGGAGGCGAAGAAGAGGGGCGCGCTGGTCAAAGTGGTCAAAATGTACACTCAGTACGGCTGGATCGAAGTGGAGGCCGTCGAGGGCGGAAACTTTGGTTGCCACATGGAGTGGCTGCTGCGCGGCGTCCTTGTCAACCAACAGCCGGCATGCCAGCCGAGGGTGGGCTGGGCTGGGAACTTCTTCCATTACCTTGCGACTCTGCCTGCGGAGAGGAGCGCCGTAGCGAGATCACTAGCAGAGAGCGTCGTTAAGTTGATTGGCGGGAGAGAAAGGGTCTACCCCCTGCTCAACAGCCACGTCTGCCATGGTCTTAAGCCCCCCACTAATAATGTTGGGGGGGCTTACTCAGGTGACGTGCGTGATTTGAAGCAGCGCAGCCAGAACAGGGACCATGAGCGCGAGGTGACCTGGGGGGAGGGGCGCGACACCATTCGGAATGAAATCAGCGAGACTCCGCTGGAAGCAGCAGTGGCGGTGGCCAATTTGGACATGGCGGTTTGGTTCATGACCAACGGATGCGAGATCAAGAATTGCGTGTATTTGTTTGGAAGGGGTCACTTTTACAGGCAGCACAGCGACGAGAAGGAGAGGAAGCGAATGCTGTTGGGCTTGATGGAGATCTGGAAGAAGAAGCAGGGGTTGCATTTGGCTGACGAGGGCGGCCTGGAGGCCACCGACTATTATGCTGAGTTTGAGAAGGCGGGATCGGCCCAGTTCAAGGGCAATGATGATGAAAATTACTCCGACGACGAGGAGGAGGAAGGGGAGCAGAAGGACCCAAACATCGAGGAGAAGTTTACTGGAGAACCCGAGACGCTGGTCAGCATGATGAGGCCGAAGCTGGCAGTCAAGCTTGCGGTGTTGCTGGCGGCGGAAGTAAAGAAGGGGAACAAGAGCAGCAGTTTGAGCGGCTGGACGGAGCTATTTGTGGACGGCTTTTATGCCGCGGCCAAGGACGGGTACAAGCGACTTGAGTTTCGGGAGATGAAGGTCGAAACGAAGAGCGGGGGCGTGATGGACTACATGAAGACGGTGAGAGAAACCTTCGATGATTTGGATAACGACCACAGTGGGGGGCTGGACGCTGAGGAACTGCAGAAGGGTCTGGGCGTTTTGAACGAGGGCGGCACGCCGCCCAGCTTGACCGAGTGCCAGGCGATGATTGATAAGTACGACGATGACGGAGACGGCACTATAGACTTCCAGGAGTTCAAGGTGCTGGCCATCGACAGCTTCCGGGACACTGAGAGTGGCGCGGGCGGGGGGCTTGGGGGATTGCTGGGATTCACCAAGAGCAAGAAGAAGAAGGGAGAGGAGAAGGAGAAGAGGGAGAGGGCGGAGAGCGAGGCGGCGAAGGGCATGAAGAAGGTCTTCGACAAGGTGGACACGGACAAGAGCGGGTTCATTGACAGCGGGGAATTATTCGAGGCTCTTGGGAAAGTGGAGGGGGTGGAGTACACCATGGCGGACTGCAAGGAGCTGGTGGGCATTTTTAGTTCGGGGGGGGAAGAGGAGGGACTGGGATTCAAGGACTTTGTTCAGCTGATTAGCCTGGAGAGCAAGGAGGGGGAGAGCCGGGCGAAGTTCGACGGGCTGGTCGGGAAGAAGAAGAAGGGGGGGGAGAGGGGAGAGGAGGCGGGGTCGGGGTCTCGGGCAGTGCTGAAGATCAAGGAGATTGTCAAGGCTGAGCTCGCGGTTTACGGCGACGTGTTGGGCGGGTTGGGGCTGCGACCGGCGAAGCATGAGAAGGCGTTCGCATTCGAGGCGAAGAAGTACGAGGGCTTGCTGGGAGAGAAGGAGAAGTTCGGCTGGGGGGTGGACAACAAGGTCACGAAGGACAACTTCGAGAAGTGTTGGGTGAAGAGGAAGACGTGCAAGGCCAAGTACGGCATGCTGGGCGGAGAAATGGCGACCGAGGGGAACAAGGATGTGGTGGACAAGAAAATGCTGGTTCGGGGGTGCAGGATCTTGAACCCGGTTTTGACGGAGGAGGAGTTGAAGGAGTGGAAGAGGAAGGAGGCGGAAGACGAGAAGACGGGAAGGGCCGAGTTGGCGGAGATGGTGAAGAAGGAGCAGGAGGAGGATTTCAAGGAGGAGGTGAAGCTTCAAGCGGAGGCCAAGAGGCTGTTCGAGCGGAACAAGGAGGAAGTGAGGAAGTGCGCGTGGAGCGGGGAAGTGAAGGCGTACGACGACGATAGTAAGTACTTTAACAAACACGAGGAGAGCTATGTCAGGTTGGGGGTCATGCCTGACGAGAAGGGGATGGAGGTGGACGTGTGGGTCAAGAACAAGTACAGCGGGTTGTGGCTGAGCAAGGAGAAGAAGGAGGGGGCGATCATGTGGAAGGAGGAGTGCGAGAGCACCAAGAAGAACCCCAGCTTCTACAGGGCCGTGGACGAGAAGGCTGTGACGAAGCGGGCGGAGAAGGAGGAGAAGAGTAGGGCGGGGA
>Ga0307985_10000748_pt1 | contig 18687 bp, 17 predicted proteins | sample EllFjometageno80_FD_203155 | JGI IMG/M metagenome (GOLD analysis project Ga0307985, IMG submission 203155) | Marine microbial communities from Ellis Fjord, Antarctic Ocean - #80 | ecosystem: Environmental > Aquatic > Marine > Unclassified | place: Southern Ocean | collected 2014-10-09 | reverse complement strand
CGCATAATTATTGGGAAGTTCGGGCGCCAGGGCAACGAGCATGCCGTAGGTGAAGTAGGCCTGTGCGTAGACGATGGGCACATTGATGCCGAACTCAGAGAGCGGAGAAGTGCCGTCGAAGTTGGCGTGCATGCCTTCGTCGGTGACCTCGATCTCGACGGCCAACGTGATGGTGTTGTTGTAACCATCGACGTTCATCTCGTTGCGATACGTGCCCTTGGGGACACTCTTGAGGGCCGCCATCGTGGCTGTGCGCGTGCGGTCGAAGATGAACGCCGTTAGGTCTTCGATGTCGGCCATGTCGAACTCGGTCAACATCTCGACCAGCCGGCGGCGGCCGGTTTCGTTCGATGCAGCGAGTCCGTGGACATCGCCAACGACCTGATCTTCTTCTCGTACATTCGTGCGAATGATGTTGACCAGATCACGGTTCAACTCGCCGCGGTCAGCCCATTTCATGATCGGGATGCGCAGACCTTCTTCGTAGACCTCGCTAGCTTCGGGGCCATAACCGCGGCCGCCGATATCAACCACATGGGCCGTGGCAGCGAAGAAGCCGATCAGTGCGTCGTTAACAAAGACTGGTGTCGTCACCGTGATGTCGTGTAGGTGGCCGGTGCCTTTCCACGGATCATTGGTCAGGTAGACATCACCCGGGTAAATACGCTCGGGCCCGATGTCGTTAATGAAATGAGGGACCGAGGCAGCCATGGTGTTGACATGGCCCGGGGTTCCGGTCACCGCCTGGGCAACCATGCGGCCCTGCTTATCGAACACGCCTGCAGACAGGTCGCCTGCCTCGCGTACCGACGTGCTGAACGCCGTGCGGATCAGCGTCATCGCTTGCTCTTCAAGAATCGAAATCAGCCGGTTCCACATAATTTGGAAGTGCACTTCTTGCTGGCTCATGCTGCCTCTCCTTCGACGACGCGGGTGATCAAGAGCGAGTCGTCGCTCTGCACCACGGCATGATGATGTGACCCGAGCACGGTTGTGGTCTGGGGTTCAACGATTATTGCGGCGCCCATAACGGCGTCGCCGGGCGACAACGAACTTCGTTCGATAATTGCGGCGGACACTATTGACCGAGCGACGGGGTCATAGACATCGCGTTGATGCTCGGATACGACAGTGTTCGATGCAGCGAGTGTTGGTATGACGGGCGGGCGTTCTTGGACCGACGCAACTCGGACCGACCAGCTCACGGCTTCGATTGCAAGGTCGTCGATGGCTCGACCGAAGAACTCTTCGTAGGCCTTGGTGAACACCCCGGCCAGGTTCTCGGCTGCGAACTGATCGAACGCGCCTAAGCCGACTCGGACCGGGATCTCCCAACCCTGGCCCTTGTACCGCATAGACACTTGCCGTTCGACGATTAGGTCGGCGTCGGTACCTTGGCGGACGAACGTTTCGGCTTCGCTTGTCAAATCGGTCAGTAGTGCGTTCACTGCGTCATAGTCGAACTGGTCGATGCGGGTGTACAGGCTGCGTACGGCCTCGTAGGCAAACGGTGCCCGAAGAAAGCCGATCGCCGAACCCACACCAGCGCCGGGAGGCACGAGTAACTCGTCGAGCCCGAGCTTGTCCATAAGCCGGGTGGCGTGCAACGGAGCGCCTCCTCCGAAAGCGACCATGGCAAAGCCGGTCAGGTCCTTGCCGTTCTCGACCGCGTGGACCCGGGCGGCGTTCGTCATGTTCTCGTCGACAACTTCGGCAATACCGATTGCTGCCGCGTCGCTGTCCATACCGAGTTGGTTGCCCACGAACGAACGAATGGCCTCTGCAGCCTTGTCGGGGGACAACGTGATGTCTTTGGCTCCGAAGTTGTCTGGGTGCAGTCGGCCAAGCTGCAAGTTGGCGTCGGTCACGGTTGGGTGCTCGCCACCAAGGTCGTAGGCGGCGGGCCCGGGTTCAGAGCCGGCGCTGTGGGGGCCGATTCGGATCTGGCCGAGGGAGTCGACACTGGCGATCGAACCGCCACCGGCACCGATCTCAATCATTTCAATGACCGGAATTGAAATGGGCATCCCGCTGCCCTTCTTGAAGCGAGTGGTGCGGGCGACTTCGAAGGTCTTGGCTGTCTGGGGTGTGTAGTCCTCGATCAACGCGATCTTGGCAGTGGTCCCGCCCATGTCGTAGCTCAGCACCCGGTCGCGCCCGTAACGGGCTGCCAGGTCGGCAGCGAAGATCGCGCCGCCAGCAGGCCCGGACTCGACCAGCCGAACGGGAAAGGCAGCTGCGGTCTCGACGCTGATCAGGCCGCCGCCGGAGTGGATCAAGTACAGCGGGCACGTTGCCCCGCGTTCGATCAGCTCGGTCTTGAGTCGCACGAGGTATGAAGCCATGAGGGGCTGCACATACGCATTTGCGCACACGGTATTGAAGCGCTCGAACTCGCGCATCTGCGGTGAAACTTCGGAACTGATCGAGACGCCGATATCAGGCAAGCGATCGAGCAGCATGTCGCGGAAACGACGTTCGTGATCGGCGTTTCGGTATGAGTGCAAGAAACCGACTGCAACGGCCCGGTACTGTTCGGCGGCGATGGCATCGATTACAAGGCTGGCTGCCGCTTTGTCGAAGGGGATCAGGACTTCGCCGCGAGCATTCATGCGCTCGGGAACGGTGTAACGATCCTTGCGTTCGATCAGGGGAGTGGGCAGCACAATATTCAGGTCGTACTGCTCGAAGCGCCCTTCGGTGCGAGTCTCGACCACATCGCGAAATCCGTGCGTGGTGACGAGGGCCGTTTTGGCGCCGCTGCGTTCGATCAGAGCGTTGGTTGCCAACGTCGTGCCGTGAATGATCTGATCGATGTCTGCCATGTTGATGCCGTGCTCGGCCGCAATCTGGGCGATGCCATCGAGAATGCCTATTTCAGGGCCGTCCTCGTAGGTGGTTAATACCTTGATCGACTCAAGTGAGCCATCAGGCATCTCAACGACAATGTCAGTGAAGGTGCCACCGACATCGGCACCAATGCGATAGCCCCGGGTCTGTGTTCCAGCCATTACAGGTCCTCGATTTTCGGGAAGTCGGAAGGGGGCTTGATATCTACGGTCGCGGAACGTTGCTGGGCGAGCATGCCGCCATCGACCTTGATGACATCACCGGTGATGTACGCGGCGTCGTCCGATGCCAAGAACAAGGCTGCGCCGGTCATGTCGATGGGTTCGCCAATGCGACCAAGCGGTACATTCTCGCCGCGGAGTTTGCGGGCCTCGAGGTCCATGCCGCTGGTATCGATCGAACCAGGCATAAGCGCATTGACTCTGATGTTGTACGGGCCCAGGTCCAGAGCCATGGCGCGGGTGAGTGCCTCGATACCGCCCTTTGTAGCGTCATAGGCGGTGAAGGCTCGGTGGGCGCGTGTCGCCCCGCCGGAACTCATGTTGATGATATTGCCGCCGCCTTGTTTGGCCATGATGCGGGCGACTGGGTGCGACACGATGAAATGGCCGGTCAGGTTTACATCGATGATGCGTCGCCACCATGCCTCGTCAGCTTCGAAGAAGTGCAACATGGGGCTAATCAGGCCAGCGTTGTTAACCAGCACGTCGATACGTCCGTGTTCGGCCATGACCGCGTCGATCATCGTCCCAACAGCGGTGCTGTCCGAGACGTCGGCAACCCCTGCCATCGCCGTGCCGCCCGATGCCGTGATGGCGTTGACAACGTCGTTTGTGGCGTCGGCGCCGATGTCGTTCACGACGAGCTTGGCGCCTGCGCCAGCGAAGCGTTCCGAGATTGCCCGGCCGATGCCACCAGCACCGCCGGTAACGATGACGACTTTGTCTTGTAGTGATTCATGCATGATCGAGTTCCTTAGATGGTTGCGAGTTGCCGACTGATGTCGGCAATGGCGTCTTCGTTACGGCGGTAGTAGGTCCAGCCCTTGCGGCGCGTGGCAATGATCAGATCGGCATCAACCAGGACCTTCAAGTGGCGAGAGCCAGCAGGTTGGCTCACACCCAACTTGTCGACAATGAACAGATTGCAGGCCCCATGATCGCGATGGTCGCCATGTTCCTGGGGAGGGAAATGTGTGGCCGGGTCTTTGAGCCAGTCAAGGATCTGGAGTCGTCGCTCGCTTGCAAGTGCCTTGAGCGCTGACTCGAGTTCTGTGTGGCTCCGAGTGTCTGGTGAAGGGTGAGTCGCCGTCATAGACACATAGCTATCACGTTATGTGACGGCTATCAACTCATCGCCCGTTGCCTTCACCACATTCAGGGTGTTGGAGAATCCCGGTGTTGCCTATCGGCGGCCAACAGCGCCGCTCGTAAGGCAGCAGGAATCATCACGCATTGGCCTGAAATGGTGGTTTCGAGATGGCAGCGAGCGGCGATCAATTGTCGTTGAGACGTGCGGCATCTGTGCTTCAGCACCCGGCTAGTTGATTTGGCGGTCCTTGCCATCCCAGAACGGAGCGCGCAGTTCGCGCTTGAGCACCTTGCCCGGGCCAGATTTCGGAAGCGGGTCGGTCTGAAACGTCACCGACTTTGGCACCTTGTAACCGCCGATCCGGCCGCGGCAGTGGTCGATAACCGTAGCCTCCTGGAGATCTATGCCGTCCCGGGGAACGACAACGGCATGGACTGCTTCGCCCCAGTGCTCGTCAGGGATGCCGAACACGGTGGCCTCGAGCACGCCTGCGAGCGAATAGATGGCGTCTTCAACCTCGGTGCAGTAGACATTCTCGCCGCCGGACACGATCATGTCCTTGCTGCGGTCCACGAGATAGAGGTACCCGTCGGCATCAAGGAAGCCGACGTCGCCGGTCGAGTACCAGCCATCGGCGTCTAGGGCGGCGGCGGTCTGCTCTGGTTTATTCCAGTAGCCGACCATTACGTTGGGCCCCTGCACCGTGACTTCACCGACCTGGCCATTTGGCGCGATAGCGCCCTCGGTATCACGGATCTGCAGGTTCACTCCCGGGGGAGCGGTGCCACAACTCTTCGCCCGCTGAGGATCATCGAGGAACGTGTCTTCGAACCGGAAGACTGCAGCGATCGGTGAGAGCTCGGTTGCCCCGTACAGATGAATGTGTTCGCAGGCGAACAACTCACAGCTGCGCTTAAGGACTTCGAGTGCGACTGGTGAAGCACCGTGTGAGATCCAACGCAAGCTGGCCACGTTGCGGGGCGCAGTTGTCTGGGTCTCGACCATGGCCGCCAGCATTGACGGCACCGCTATGGCGCAGGTGATCTTCTCGGACTCGATCAGATCGAGTGTGACGCCAGGGGAGAAGGCTGGTTGCACGACGTTCGCGGCGCCGACCCAAATGACGGCGAGGGCGCAATACACGCCGGCGGCATGGAACATGGGTGCGATGGTTAAGTAACGGTCATCGCCGACCAGTGGTTGGGCGAGCTGCGTGTGCACCGCGTTGGCCATCAGGTTGGCATGGGTGAGCATCACGCCTTTCGAGGCGCCTGTGGTTCCGCCGGTGTAAAAGAGGCCGGCGAGCGTGTCAGGAGTGATAGCTGGTTCAGCCTCGGGTGCGGCGGTGAGAAGTTCCTCGTACTCGCCACTGTCGATCCGGATGACCCGATCAACGACAGCGCTGAGTTCGGCGCCAGGGTCACGATCGGTGATGAGGATCTTGGCACCCGCATCTTCGGTTGCATAGACCAGTTCGGGCACAGCCCAGCGAGTGTTGTGAGGCACAATGGCCCGGTTGGCGCAGGGGATACCGAGGAACAACTCAAGGTAGGTATCGCTGTTGTTGGCCCACAACGCGACCCGGTCGCCCGGGTCGGTGATTGCCTCGAGCATGCCTGCGACCTTTCGCACGCGTGTCCCTAGCTCGCCATAGGTCCGCCGGCGACCTTCGCAGGTCACGGCTTCATTGGCAGCGAAGAGTTGTTCGGCCCGCCGTAGCGGATCACGCATCGTGTACACCGTCAGACCTCCGGTATGAATTGGTGTGCGACCGCAACGCTACTTCGTGGGCAGCGGGTCAGCGTTCGTCAGCGTTCGTCAGCGGCGCGACAGAGTTTCGACCAGGCCAGCAACAAGTTGCGCCCGTTCGGCCATGGCGGCGACCACCAGGTATTCGTGATCGGCGTGGGCGCCACCGCCAACAGCTCCAAGGCCGTCCAGCGTGGGTACGCCAATCGCAGCGGTGAAGTTGCCATCGCTGCCGCCGCCGACTGAGGTGCCTTGGATGCCCGGGAGCACATCACGGGCGATAGCAAAGAGCTCAGCCGATGCAGTCTCTGGCATCGGCGGCCGGTTCACGCCGCCGGTGACGGTGATGGCCGCTTCGTTCAGGTGCGGCGCGAGTGCAGCGAATGCGGCCTCGACACGGTCTGTCTCGTCGGCCGATTCAACCCGAACGTCGACGATGACGGTGGCCTCGGCTGGGACAACATTGTCTGTTGTGCCTGCCGTAGCGACGGTCGGAGTCACCGTCGTGCCCATATCTGGACGGCCGAGTCCGGCAATATCGATGACCTGATGGGATGCTTCTATCAAGGCGTTGACGCCTGCTTCGGGCTCAAGCCCGGCGTGTGATGCGCGGCCCTTGATGGCGATGTGAAAGGTGCCGCACCCTTTGCGGCCGGTCTTGATGGCTCCGCCGTCTGCTGCGCCTTCGAGTACCAGGACCGCGCCGCAGGCCAGAGCGCGTTCTTCGATCAGTGCCCGAGAGGAACGAGAGCCAACTTCTTCGTCCGCGCTCATCAGGATCTCGACGCTGGACCAATCGCTGACTGTGGCAATGCCGTGCACTGCTTGCACGATGCCACCGAGCATGTCGAACACGCCGGGGCCGGTCGCATGCCCGTCCTGGACCAGGAATGGTCGCCGCTCGAGCGTGCCCAGGGGGAAGACAGTGTCGTGGTGACCCAGGATCAGGACCTTGGGTTCGCCGCCTCCGGACCAGTGCACATGTGGCCCGGCGTCGCTGTCGATCAACTCGGCAGATCCGCCGAGGTGTTTCTCGATGATGCTTGCGACTGCCTTGGCCGACACAGCCAGTGCATTTAGATCTCGAGAGGGCGACTCGATTTCAACCAGAGTCTTCAAGTCTTCGAGCATCGCGTCGGTGCTCACATCGCCAGTCATCTGCATGGTCATCCTCCAAGCGTAGGCCCATGGCATCACCAGCCAACGAAGACCATGTGCCGGGCCTGCTTTCGAGGTTGAACGGGCGGTCGCACCAACTATGTATTGTGATCGATATGCGCATTGGAACCTGGAACGTGAACTCGTTACGGGCACGCTCTGAGCAAGTCCTGACATGGCTTGTCGAGCGCAAGATTGATGTTGCACTCCTTCAAGAAACCAAGTGCACCGATGACGTCTTTCCCTTCGACGAGTTCGCCGAGATGGGTTACCAGTCTGCTCATCACGGTGCGAATCACTGGAATGGTGTGGCCATCATTAGTCGTGTCGGCCTAGACGGTGTCGCTCATGGCTTCCAGTCGTCGACCGAGTTCGACGAGCCGCGGCTGATCGCGGCAACCTGCGGCGGCATTCGTTGCTGGTCGGTCTACGTGCCAAACGGCCGGGCGATCGAGGACCCACACTTTGACTACAAGCTCAAATGGCTGGACCAACTGGCGGCTGAACTCCACTCGCTTGGTTCCGCGGATACGGCAGCTGTCGTAGCTGGAGACTTCAACGTCGGCATGGCTGACATCGACTTCTACGACGCCAAACAATGGGCAGGAAAGAAACACGCAACCGATGAAGAACGTGCGTGTGTGCGACGTGTTATCGATCTGGGTTTTGTGGACTTAGCTCGAGATCGATACCCGGATGACCCGCAGTTCACCTGGTGGAACTACGTCGGCGCCCAGTTCGCAAAGGACAAGGGTCTTCGCATTGACCTAGCACTCGGCTCGAAAGTCGTGGCAGAGCGTCTCGACGATGTGTGGGTTGACCGTCACACCCGTGACCCACTGGCAGCACATCCGGCCAAGCCGTCGGACCATGCACCGCTCATCGTCGACCTGCGGTAACCATTCACGAATCAGTCGTCCAGTACTGGTTTGGACGAGGGACGAGTCCAAAGCCGGACTACCCGCGGGGAACATCGATCCAGGGGACATCCTTGTCGACACGTGGTTCACCGGGGAGACCAAGGACCTGCTCGCCCAAGATGTTCTTCATGATTTCGCTGGTGCCGCCCTCGATGGTGTTGGCACGGGCTCGAAGGAAGGCATAGCCGGCGCTGTCGCCGACCATGTTGGTGGTCTCGGGGCGACGGAAGGTGTAGTCGTAATCGAGCTGACCAGCCATGCCCTGGAGGTCGACAGCCTTTTCCCAGATGTCTTGGTTGACGAATGCCATCATGGCCTTGCCGACCGAGCCTTCGGGACCTGGGTTGCCGACACGGGCCATCTGGGCAGCGCGCATGTTGGTGAGCCGTAGCACTTCTGCGCGGATCCAGAGCTGAGTGACCTCGTCGCGTTCGACCGCTGAGTCGATGCCGTTCTCTTTATAGATCTCGAGGAGCTTGCCGATGGCTCCGCCACCGGTCAGAAGCCCACCGCCGCTACCACTGCCGCCGATAGCGGTGCGCTCGTTCATCAAGGTGGTGAGCGCAGCCCGCCAGCCTTCGCCTTCGGCGCCAATGCGATGCGCGTCGGGGATACGCACGTCGGTCATGTAGACCTCGTTGAACTCGGCTTCGCCGGTTATCTGGCGCAGCGGGCGTACATCGACGCCCTCGGCCTTCATGTCGAGCGCGAAGTAGGTCATACCGCGGTGCTTGCGAACGTTGGGGTCGGTTCGGGTGACGAGCATGCCCCAGTCAGCAATGTGCGCAAGGGTGTTCCAGACCTTTTGGCCATTGATGATCCACTCGTCGCCATCTTTCAAGGCTTTGGTGGCAAGACCAGCGAAGTCAGATCCAGCGCCGGGTTCTGAGAAGAGCTGGCACCACTTCTCTTCGCCGGTGAACATGGGGCGAAGGAACCGCTGCTTTACCTCATCGTCAGCATGGGTGACGATAGTTGGGCCAGCCAGGTACATAAAGAACTGGGCTGGGTCGGTCGGCGGCGCTCCGGCTTCTTTTAGACGAATATTGATCGTTCGTTGCAGTTGGGGGGCCATGCCAAGGCCGCCAGCGCCCTTCTCGAACTGAATCCACGCCAGGCCAGCATCGAAGAGGTGGCCTCGAAACTCGGAATAGCTCTCGGCCTTTGGATCGTGGTCGGCAAGAAGTGCGTCGAGTGCAGCTTCGACAGTCTGGAGATCGGCATCGCTCATGGACCGAGGTTAACGAGCAATCACCCTAGGCTGTCAGTTACGTAATCCGAATTCGGATTACGTAACTGAACCGGTAGTGCCATGGCTGCAGAGATAACGATAGAAGCGACCTCGTCGCCCCTGGATTCAGAGCGGCTGATGAGCCGCGAGTTCGCGACGCTCATGGTCACGGCCAGCGTCTATTTCCTGGCGACCGGAGCGGTCAATGCGCTCTTGCCGAAATTTGTTGTCGACGAACTCGGCGGCACAGAGGCGACTGCTGGGTTCGTGATGGGGTCCGCTGCGTTCTCGGCGCTTGCGACCCGAATCTGGTTCGGCCGAACAGCCGACAGGCGAGGAGCCCGCCGCATTCTCGTGATTGGTGCAGGGCTAGGAGCGATCGCCTTTGTGATGCTCGCCATGGCTTCGAGCGTCGGCGGCGCTACTGCAGCCAGGCTTGTGCTCGGCGCCAGCGGAGCAGCAATGGTCACCGGTTCAACGATGCTCGGCATCCAGCTTGCGCCTCCGAAGCGCCGCAGCCAGGCCGCAGCGCTGGTTCTTGTTTCGTTCCACGCTGGGATGGGGTTGGGCCCAATGTTCGCGGAGTGGATGCTCGGCGCTCTGAGTTATGCGTGGGTGTGGCTTACCGCCGCTGGGGTATCGATAGTCAGTGGTCTGCTCGCGATGCGGCTGTCGTTGCGACCTGGTGCCCCGGACGCCAAGCCGTCTCCCATGATCCACCGCAGTGCGCTTCTTCCGGGTGTGGTCACGCTCTTTGGTGTGTTCGCCTTCAACGGGTTCATGACGTTTCTGCCGCTGTATGCCCGTGAAATCGGTATGGAAGACGCAGGTATTGCCTTCCTGGTTGCCTCTGCAACGATGGTGCTGATTCGGACGACGCTCGGTCGGGTCCCGGACATCATCGGACCGATTCGCGCGGGGTCTGGGGCACTGGTCGTGACTGTCGGCGCCATGACCCTGGTGGCGCTTTGGGCAACGCCTACCGGTCTGATCGTGGGATCGGCGCTTGTGGCCGCTGGGCTCTCTCTCCAATCGCCATCGTTCATAGCGATTGCTGTTGATGGTGTCTCGGATCGAGAACGAGGCTCGGCGATGGCTACGTTCACGGCGTTCTATGACGTCGCTGGAGCCATCGTTGGACCGACGTTGGGCCTGATCGTGATACACGCTGGTTACCGGCCAGCCTTCTTGTCGACGGCTGCGGCTGCAGCAGTCGGCCTGGTAATCCTGCATATGGTCGTGGCACCTCGCTGGCACGCTGCCCACGGGTAGTCCGGATTCGCTTCGCTCATCCAGTTTCGTGCTGTTGTCAGTCTGGGGTCCCGGGAATTTTTGTGATGCCCGCCAGCACGGCGAGTCCCGTTCCATGGGTCGGGGATGTAATAGGATTCAATCGGCCAATCGCCTGATACGAAAGCTTCTTATGTCTGAAACACCATCCACTCCTGCGGGTTGGTATCCCGCTCCCGGAGATCCTGCTGGCACCCATCGCTACTGGGACGGCGTCGCCTGGCAGGGAGAGCCGCAGCCGATCCAAGGCGCTGCCGTTCCAAGCTCGCCGATGACGCCACACGGGCAGACGCTCGCCACAGCGGGGCAGCGCATCGGCGCCCGTCTGATTGACACGGTCATCGTGTTCGGTATCGTCCTAGCGGTCATCGCAGCTGCGTTGGGCAGCGGTTTCGGCGAATTCAACGCTGGCGTACTGATTCTGGGTATCGCGTTTGGTTTCGCCTATGAAGCCGCCATGGTTGCGCTTAAGGGCGGATCACTTGGCAAGCTAATTCTGGGTCTCGCTGTGGTTCGCGAAGACACAGGCGAAACGCCTCCTGGCTGGGAGCCTGGCATCAAGCGCTGGATTCCAGGCTTGGTCGGCAACATTCCGTTTATCGGCGTGCTGATCAGCCTGGTCGTGTTTGTACTTTCACTCTTCTGGCTCTTCAACGACCCGAAGCGCCAGACGGTCTATGACCGCATTGCCAAGACAATGGTCATCCAGACCAAATAGTTCTTGACGTCTGTGAACTGAGCTGTGACGGTCGGGTCACCCGACCGTCACAGCTCAGTCGCATTTTTGAGCTGCTGTCAAGGGTGCAGCGACCTAGCGGCCGCTGAACTTGATGGTCTGCATTAACAGCAGAGCTAGAGACAGCTGCGCAATACATGCCGCACGCCTCAACGGCCATGCATCACCGCTCGCTGCGTGGTCGAACCTCAACAGAGGACCCACCCTGGCTTCGATCCAGCGCCTAATGATCGAAGATCCTGCCTCGGCGTCGACACCTCGAACGTTGCAAGACACGGCACTAGCTGACGAGGCGAGATCCGCTCGGCTCAGCCATCAGCCAACTTGTGCCTGCCTCGTGTAACCGCGCTAATAGTTCGGTCGAGCCTCCAACAACGTCGAGTCGGCTGGAGACAAGTTCCAAGGCAAATAGCGGCTGGTTGCTTGTAGATACAGGCGTAGCTGGCCAACCGCACGAGCGGTAGTAGGCGCTGGGTTGTGTAGAACTCGACCCAATTGGCACATGGTTCGTTCCGAGGCCCTCGGCTTATGCTCACCGCAATCTGGCTGCCCGTGATGGGGGCAACGCCCGACCCTAGGCGGGAATGTCGGTCCACGGAATCGCCTTGTCAACACGAGGTTCGCCGGGCAGGCCCAGTATTCGTTCGCCAAGGATGTTTCGCATGATGTCGCTGGTTCCACCCTCGATGGTGTTCGCCTGCGAGCGCAGGAAAAACTTCGAATAGCTCCAGTCGGACCGGTCCATGGCGCGACTCATCGGATAGCCGGGTTCGTGCATCATGCCCTCGTCGCCAAGCAGATCCATACAGCAATTCCAGATCCGAATATTAAGCTCGGCCGAAGCGAGTTTGCCGACGGAACCTTCGGGGCCAGGGTTGCCCATGACCGAGTTAGCTCGACCGCGCAGGGTTGTTAGCCGGCCGGCTTCGGCCTCGGTCCACAGCTTCATGATTCGGTCGGTCATGAGACGGCGCGGCCCGTTGTCGAGCTCGGGGGCTCGTTTCTCCCACAGCTTCATGAGCATGCTGATGTTGCCGCTACCACGGGGCGCGGTGCTCCCGCCGAGCGCTACCCGCTCGTTCATCAGGGTGGTGGTCGCGACTCGCCAACCGTCGCCGACATCGCCAAGCAGGTTCGAATGAGGAACACGAACGTCGGTGAAGAACACCTCGTTGAATTCGGCGTTGCCCGTGATCTGATAAAGCGGACGAATATCGACACCTGGCGAGTGCATATCGAGAATGAAGTACGACAGGCCTTTGTGCTTCGGTACATCAGGGTCGGTGCGAACCAGGAGCATGCCGTAACGAGAGTGGTGAGCGCCGCTTGTCCAGACCTTTTGGCCATTGACGATCCACTCGTCGCCGTCACGAACAGCTCGGCTTGACAAACCAGCTACATCTGAACCGTGGCTTGGTTCGGAGAACATCTGGCACCAGATGTCTTCGCCGGTAAAGATGCGCTTGAGGTGTTTGACGTGATGGTCGTCAGACCCATAGGTCAGCACGGTCGGCAGGCCCATACCGATACCGATCACGTTCAGGCTGAGTGCGTTGTAGTTGCGGCCAGCGTCGCGGATGGCTTCCTCGATCACGCCCTGCATCTGAGGTGAGAGGTCCAAGCCACCCTTGCCCTTGGGGTACTGCACCCTGGCCAGGCCAGCGTCCCAGAGAGCTGAGCGGAAGCCGACCTCGGAGACGTCAAGGCCGGCCTGGTCGACGACCGACAACGTAAGTTCGCGCAGCGCTTGTTCGTTCATCTCTCGATTATTACCCACATAGAAGTGCGGCCATCAGTCACGCATGCTGATTGTTCCCATGACGTCGGTGTCGCCATCGACGGGTGCGGCGATCTCGACAATCCGTTCGTCGACATCATCGAACTCGAGCCGCAACGCTCGACACATCAGGGCATGGAGCTTGTAGCTGGCTACGCCATAGGTGAGCTCGATGATTTCGACCTCAGACAGGTGTTCGCTGAGCGCTGCGAAGGTTGCGTCGTGCACCCGCCCATCGGCCAAAGCCAGCTGGTCGGTATAGGCCAGCACCGCACGCTCGGACGAGCTGAACTCAGTACTTGTTGTCCACGCCGGAATGGCTTCCAGCTGGGTATCCGAAACGCCAACCCGACGAGCCGCCTTGCAGTGTTGGCTGAATACGAACTGGCTTCCTGCCACAAAGCCCGTTCGCGTCAGTGCAAGCTCGCGCAGCTTGGGGTCGAGTTCCCGGTCAGGGCTGTTGAAGAGCCCGAACCCAGCGACCATATGGCTCATAAGATCCGGTGTTTGGGCAAAGACGGTCCACCAGTTGCCGGGTGTGCCTGTGGCGGTGCCAGGATCGGCGACGGGGTCGCGGTCGCCGAAGAGCCGGTCATAGATCGGCAATATTGACTCGGCGGCTTCGCTTCGTGGGATCTGTTTCGTGCGCGTCATGTGCGTACTCTAGGTGCAGGCTGCGGACGCAACGGAAGAGACCTCCCATGACAAAAACCGGTGATTTCGAATTCGGTGGTATCAACCACATCGCTTTGGTGTGTCAAGACATGGAGCGCACTGTCGACTTTTACAGCAATGTTCTTGGCATGCCCCTGATCAAGACATTGGAGATCCCTGGCGGGGGTCAGCACTTCTTCTTTGACTGCGGCAATGGTGATTCCGTCGCTTTCTTCTGGTTCCCGGATGCGCCGCCACATGCGCCGGGCATAGCGTCAGCCGAAGACATGCCGGGCCGCGGTCGACTCCTGTCGGCTCACGGTTCCATGAACCATCTTGCGTTCGACGTCCCGGTCGACAAGTTCGACGATTACGTGGCAAAGCTCCAAGAAAAGGGCGTCGACGTCAGCCCGGTACTAAACCACGATGACAGCGATACCACGATTGCTGCCGAACTGCATCCCGGCGTCTTTGTGCGGTCGGTGTACTTCAAGGACCCTGACGGCATCGTTTTAGAGTTCGCTGCTTGGACCAAGACCTTTGGCCCCGAGGATGCGTTGCATCCTCCAGCTCGCTCCGATGGCGAGCGAGCCCAGCCGGTCAGGAACTGAGTCTTGCTGGTCACACGTATCTATTCGGGCGACGATGGCCAGAGCCACTTCGAAGCGCTGGAGATGCCTCTCGTCGTGTCCGACATTGGGGCGATGTCGACGAAGATACCTATCGAATCGATCTTCTTTCGAGACACCAGCCAAGCCGGCCCCGAGGTTTGGGACTTCCACGTGGCACCGCGCCGTCAGCTCGTCGTTCATGTGCAGGGCTTCACCGAGATCGAGGTTGGTAGCGGCAAGAAGCACACCTTTGGACCCGGCGACGTTCTGCTCGCCGATGACCAGACAGGCCAGGGCCACATCAGTCGGCAGGTCGAAGGGCCCAGGTTTCAGGTGTTCGCTGTGCTCCACGAGTTGGTCGACATCGACCGGTGGCGGAAGTAGCCATGGGTGATCTGATCGCGAGCGCGCCGGACAAGCCTGGTCTGCGACAGCTGTTGCACAGGGCCAGAGCTACCCGTGAGCCGTTACTCCTGCCCGGCTGCTACGACGCTCTGGGTGCTCGAATCATCGAGCAGGCCGGGTTCGATGCTGTGTACATGACCGGGTTCGGCACGACTGCTGGGCTACTCGCTCGTCCCGATGTCGGCCTGATTGGGCTACACGAGATGGCCGACAACGCACGTCGCATCGCAGCGGCAACCGACCTGCCGGTGCTCGCCGACGCTGATACGGGTTATGGCAACGCGATCAATGTCGCTCACACAGTGCGGACCTTTGAGCAAGCCGGTGTGGGCGGGATCCATATCGAAGACCAGGTGATGCCAAAGAAGTGCGGCCATATGGAGAACAAGTCGGTGGTGTCGACCGGCGAGATGGTCGCCAAGGTGCAGGCTGCGGTCGCCGCCCGCCAAAGCTCTGACTTCCTGATCATCGCCCGAACCGATTCTCGGGCGCCGCACGGACTAGCCGAGGCCATTCAGCGGGGTCACCGTATGAGCGATGCTGGCGCCGATGTACTGTTCATCGAAGCGCTCGAAGGCATCGACGAGATCGAACAGGTCTCTACCGAATTTGCTGACACCCCGTTGCTCTTCAACTGGGTCGAAGGCGGCAAGACCCCGCCGCTTACGTACAGCCAGATTGCCGAGCTTGGGTTTGCCATGGTCATCATGCCGATCGGCATGCTGCTGGCAGCTACCGCCGCAATGCAGAACTATGTCAGCCAGATCAAGATCGACGGTACGCCCGTCAACGCGACTCAGACGCTGATGGGTTTCACCGAGTTCACCGACTTCATTGGCCTCCCCGAGATCTCTGGCCTCGAGCAGCGCTTCGGTTCCTGAAGTCTCTCAAATAGCCAGGCGCGAGGTGCCCGGACATCAGAACCTCCGGGTGGCCGGTTCTGGGGCGGCATGGGTTTGGCATGCGATGATGTGCAGATGTTGCTAGACGAGCTACAGAAGCGGCTTCCGCCGGAGTCCATCCAGGTCGACGCCGATGTCATCGAGGCCTACAGCCAGGATCGGGCTGTGTTCGAAGCAGCGGGAACGGCGTCGATCCTGGTCATGCCAGGCTCGACTTCCGAGGTCGTAGCCGCAGTCGAGGCCGCGAATGCCGCCGACGTCCCCATTGTTCCTCGCGGCGCGGGGACCGGGTTGACCGGGGCCGCCAACGCTGTCGACGGATGCATGATCCTGTCGTTGCATCGCATGGATCAGATCCTGGAGATCGACACCACAAACCGCAATTGTCGGGTGCAACCCGGTGTGATCAACGCCGACCTGAAAGCTGCTGTCGCCGAGCAGGGGCTCTTCTATCCGCCCGACCCGGCGTCATTTGACATGTCGAGCATCGGTGGCAACGTGGCGACCAATGCGGGTGGTCTGTGCTGCGTGAAATACGGCGTGACTCGCGACTACGTGATGGGCCTGGAAGTTGTGATGGCCTCGGGCGAGGTCATGCGCACGGGCCGCAAGACCATCAAGTCGACAACGGGCCTTGATCTGACTGGGCTCTTTGTCGGCTCCGAGGGTGTCCTGGGAATCATCACCGAGATCACGTTGAAGCTCGTGACGGCGCCGCCGCCACCATCTACCGCCGTTGCGTACTTCGATGCGCTCGAGCCAGCGGGCTCAGCAATCGTCGACATCTTCCGCCAAGGCCATGAACCGAGCCTGATGGAGATCGTCGACCAAGCGTCCTTACGGCAGGTCGAGGCGGTCTATCCCATGGACCTTGATGTTGACGCAGCGTGCCTGCTGCTGATGCAAACGTCGGGTGATGACTCGGCGGGCCGCATCGCCCAGATCAGCGAAATTTGCACCGCTCATGGTGCCACGTTCGTGTACCACGTCGAGGATCCGCACGAAGGAGACATGCTCATCGAAGTGCGGCGCAAGGTATGGCCAGCGTTCGAGCATCTCGGCATGGCGATGCTTCCCGAGGACGTTGCTGTGCCTCGGGACCGGTTGCCAGAGCTACTCGCAGGCATCACCGATATCGCCGTACGAAATAGGGTGCTGCTGCCCACTATTGGCCACGCCGGCGACGGAAACATGCACCCGCTTCTTGTATTTGATGGTCAAGACGAAGATGAAGTTGCACGGGTCAAGGTCGCGTTCGCTGAGATTGTGCACTTGGCTCTTTCACTGGGCGGCACGATCGCTGGCGAGCATGGCGTCGGCACGTTGAAGAAGCAGTTCATCGAGCTCGAACTTGACCCCATCCAACTCAAGGTGCAACGAAGCATGCGCACCCTCTTGGACCCGGAAGGCCGGCTCAATCCTGGCAAGGCGATCTAATGGCGCTCATCGATGTCGAAAACGGCTAGTGCGACATCACCGGCCGGGCCATCCGGTCGGCGATCCCCATGAGCGTCATGGCCGTCACCGAAGCCGCCCTTGTTGGCGCCTGAATTCTTGATACCCCTGCGTGTCAAGAATTCGTTAGAAGAGCCGCTGGACGCCGGACTCCAGATCGAGCAGGAAGCGCTTGGTGGGGAGGCCACCGCCGAAGCCGACCAGTGAGCCGTCGCTGCCGATGACGCGGTGGCATGGCACCACGATCGGCAATGGATTGCGGCCGTTGGCAGCACCAACTGCCTGGAATGCGCCCGGGTGCCCAGCGATGTCTGACTGCTCGCCATAGGAGATCGTCTCGCCATAGGGGATCGAGCGCATGGCGAACCAGACATCGACCTCGAAGTCGTTGCCGTCGACATGGAGCGGCAAATCAAACGCCGTGCGGTCGCCGCTGAAGTACTCGGTCAGTTGTGCAGCGGTGGTCTGCAAAACGGCGTCATCGGGGCACGCTGGGATGTCGTTAGATGACAGCCCAAGGTCGCGAAAAGAGTGGGTAGGGAACAAGATGTGCGTGAGCCCAGAGTCGTCGGCGATCAGCACCAGGCGGCCGATGGGCGAGTCGATCGTGCAGCGACGCGGCGATACCAGATAGTCGGCTTTGCGCAGTGACATACCCATATTCGCGGCGGTCAGGTCTTTGGCTTGCGCTCGCGCTGCAGGAGTTCCTGCGCGATCGATGCGATGTGTGATCCATCCTGAGCGAACAGATTGCCGATGGTGATGCCGCGAGCCCCAGTGAGACCGCGGCACTCCCACTCGTAGAGATGCCATTGATCGGCACGCAGCGGGCGATGGAACCACATGGAATGGTCCAGGCTGGCGCCGATGAACTGCTCGTGGTTGTTCTCGTCGCCGGTGAACAGTGGATGCAAGCTACGAGCGGCAGGGAACTGGATTGTGTCGCTGGTGAACGCCAGGCCACAGACGTGCAGATGTGGGTCATCGTCGAGTGGATCGGTCAACGTCACCCAGCCCATCGATTTGCCGGACCCTGGGTAGGTGCCCATTGACCGCCGTTCCATGATCCACGGCCAGCTGTCTCGCTGGTCCCGCATATCTTCCGGCGCCGGAGCGATCGGCATCCGAGCCGTCTGTACGTCAGCTTCTTCTTCGAACCGCTGAAACGAACACGAGAGATGCAAGATTGCTCCACCAGACTGACGTGCGACCACGGCTCTGGTGCAGAAGCTGCGACCGTTGCGAAGGCGGTCGACCTCGTAGCGAATTGGCTCAGCCATGTCGCCGCTGCGGATGAAGTACGCATGTAGAGAATGCGGATGGAAGCCAGGGTCTACCGAGTGCAGGGCAGCGCGTAAGGCCTGAGCAACGACCTGGCCGCCGTAGACGCGTCCCCATTCGTAGGGAGGGCTCAAGCCGACCCAGGTATCGGGGCCGTGCGCCTCGAGCTGCATGACTTCGGCGAACGTCTTCGGTGCACTCACCTGGCGAGCATAGGTGTGCGCAGCGAATCCGGACTACCCATCATCTGTGTCGGGTGTCAAGGGTGGCCCCAACGGAGACCCCTAGATAGAACGGGGTCTCCGGGACCTCAGGCGCAGACAGCTCGGACAGGATGAGCGCAGCGAATCCGGACTA